>Ga0256826_1002508_pt1 | contig 11147 bp, 9 predicted proteins | sample CV79metaG_FD_185975 | JGI IMG/M metagenome (GOLD analysis project Ga0256826, IMG submission 185975) | Hydrothermal vent microbial communities from East Pacific Rise, Pacific Ocean - CV79 | ecosystem: Environmental > Aquatic > Marine > Hydrothermal vents | place: Pacific Ocean: East Pacific Rise... | reverse complement strand
AAAATTGATAATGTACGTACTAGCTATTACAGTTTTAGGACTAGGTTCTGCTGATGCAGCGGTATACAAAGGTCAAAAAGTTTACATTAAAAAATGTCGTAAATGTCATGGTGGTGGACTTGAAGTCGCTGCATCTAAAAAGAAGAAGAGTTGGAAAAAGTTACTAAAGAAGAAGAATGGTAAAAAAGGTTACGGCTTAGCACAGCTTCACCTAGACAACAAAAAAGCAAAAAAATCATGGAAGTATTTTGAAAGTAAAAAATACAGAAAACGTGCTAAACACCTTAAAGACTTCCTAGTAGAGTATGCTAAAGACAGTGGTAACGTACCTGCTTGTAACTAAGAGACCACATTCTACTGAAGGCAAAGCCTTCATCTCCCTTTTATAAATCTTCAAATTTTATTTTGCTTCTAAACCCTTTCTAAAAACATCAAAAAATTAGGTAAAATGTCACCATTATTTTACACATGTACTACATGTGTTGTCACGGGAGACAAAATGGATAAAATGTGGTCAGGTCGTTTTAGTGAAAGTTCAGCTTCACTGCTTGATGATTTTAATGCATCAATCATGTTTGATCGTCGTCTTTATAGAGAAGACATAGAGGGTTCACAAGCACACGCAGCAATGTTAGAAGCGCAAGGTATTTTAACTGCTGATGAACTCAAGTCCATCCATGATGGACTTTCTCAAGTCTTTGAAGAGATAGAGTCGGGTAAGTTTGAGTGGAAGATCTCTGACGAAGACCTACATATGGGAATCGAAAAACGTCTTACGGCTATTATTGGTGAGGTGGGTGGTAAACTCCACACTGCGCGTTCTCGTAATGACCAAGTGGCTGTTGACTTTCGCCGTTATGTTGTCCGTAAAAACAGAGAGATCTCACAACTTATAAAGTCACTGATGGAAGTTGTTGTTGAGATTGCTTCTAAACATACTGAGACACTTATCCCCGGTATGACCCACCTTCAACACGCACAACCCACTAATTTTGGTTTTCACATGTTGGCGTACGCTTCGATGTTCAAACGTGATATCGAGCGTTTTGAAGAGAGTCGTAAACGTATTAATGTCTCACCACTAGGCTGTGCTGCGCTAGCAGGAACACCACATAATATCGACCGTAAGATGACTGCAGAGGCTCTTGGTTTTGACAGTGTGAGCATAAACTGTCTTGACACGGTTAGTGACAGAGACTTCGCATTAGAAATTCTTTTTAACATCTCAACCATGATGATGCATATCTCTCGTTTAAGTGAAGAGATCATTCTCTGGTCTAGTTATGAGTTTGGTTTTGTAGAACTTTCTGACGCTTACTCAACCGGTTCATCGATCATGCCACAAAAGAAGAACCCCGATGTTCCTGAACTCCTTCGTGGTAAGACAGGACGTGTAAATGGTAATCTTATCTCACTTTTAACGGTGATGAAGGGTCTACCACTTGCATACAATAAAGATACTCAAGAGGATAAAGAGGGCGTATTTGACAGCATCGATACAGCTGAACTATCTTTAGAGATCTTACGTGAAGCATTAAAGACAATGACAGTTAAACCAGACAACATGGAAAGTGCATGTCAAAAAGGTCACTTGACTGCGACTGACTTAGCAGACTATTTGGTAGAGCATTGCGCTGTACCATTTAGAGAGACCCACTTTATCTCAGGTAAGGCAGTTGCTCGTGCAGAGATCATGGGTATTGATGTTTCTGAGATGAGTTTTGAAGAGCTTCAAAAGATCGATGATCGTATCAAAGAGGATGTCATGCCATTTTTAGCACTACGTAACTCTATGAATGCAAGAACATCTGAAGGCGGAACGTCAACCAAGCGTACGTTAGAGCAGGTTGAACTGTTTAAAAATTATATTAAGGGTCTAAGTATATGAAAATCACTATAGCACATAAAGAAGCGATGAAATTCGAGGCAACAACGACTAAAAGTAGTTTTGTTATTGACTGTCCAACGATTAGTCCGATAGAGTACTTTTTAAGTGGTATTATTGCTTGTAGTGCGAGTGATATTCAGATGCTCCCTCAAAATCAAGGCAAGAGTGTGACTAACCTTGTCGTCGATGGTGAAGTGAAACGTGCAGATGATCATCCAAAAAAGTTTGAGACACTGCACTTGACCTATACATTTAACTCAGATGCTGACAGTGATGACCAGGCAGCACGTTGGGTGATGGCAAGTGTAGAGACATACTGTTCTACGATCAATACAATTCGTGATACTACGAAGATTGCTTATACTATTATTCATAATGGTACGACAATTCGTGAAAATGAAGAGATGATCAGTGGTCAAGGTACTAATGTCGATCTTGGTGATCTTGACGCGTGTTGTCCATCTTAATAGCTCTATAATTACTCTATGTCACTCCTGTCTATATGTGAGTGACAACTAACTTCTACTCAGGCTCCCAATGTTTGCATTTTACGACAGTGACTGGTTCACGATCACCCTTGAAATCCTCTTTTTACTTTTTATTGTTTATGATACAAAACGCTATTTCGAAACACGTAAACGTGAGTACCTTTTAAACATCATACTTACGATTGGCTTCTTCTTTTGGGCCTTGGTACCCTTTTATAATAAATACTACACTTGGCAAGATATTAGTAAAGAAGACCTCTTAGTGTCATGTGTTAAGGAATACAACCAAAGTCATTGTGACTGTTTGGATGACAAGATCTTTAAAGAGTATGATTTTGAGACATTTATACAGCTAGAACGTGTTAAAGATGAGGATTACCTAGAGTTTATAAGTGAGGAAGATAAAGAGTGCCGTGGTGAGGGTAGTTGGTTTTAAGTTTAAGCACTACAGGTAAAAGCTACTATCTATTTATCATAAAATTTAACTGAGGTAGTGTTATGCTTTCTTTCCACATACAGCCAGATATTTCTAATGTTGATAGCTTTTTAGACGGACGTAGTATCTCTGAATACCTTAAAGTAGATGATCCTGTTAGTTCATCAACAAGTTGGAAGCCATTGAGCAGTGCTGGACAGAATTTTAAGTCGCATAAAATGGTACGCGTTGATGACGATCATTTAGAGTTTCGTATCTCTTTTCAGTCTGTCATGGCCTATCTCTCCATTTTAGCAGTGGGTGTCCTTGTTATGACTGTCTCTATTTTTGGAAAGATGATGGGGATGTCTGGTTCTGGCAATCCAATTGTGATATTTTTAGTAGGACTATTTTTTGCTGGACTTGGTTTTTACCTCTTTAGAAAGGCACAACAAAAAATAGCTATTAATAGGAGATATCCTGCTATCTATAAAGGAAAGATAGACCCTGCTGACGTAATAAACCCACAAGCTGTAGAATACTTTCATTCCTTAGATAAACTTCATGCTATACAACTTCTACAAAAATATGTAAAGAGTCATAGTGATGGTAAAGACAACTCTTATTTTAGCTATGAACTTAACTTAGTTCTAAGTGATGGTGCACGTATCAAGGTACTTGACCACGGCAATATCGAAGCTATTATGAAGCAGGCAACAGCTTTAGCAGAGTTTTTAAATGTACCTCTTTGGGCGGTGACTTGGCCTGAAGAGCAGGGGATGATGTCAAAGGTGTTATCCATAGTTAAGATCGTTGGTCTTGTTGCATTTTTAATACTCTCATTGTTTGTAATGTGGTTTATCTATACTGCTCTACAGCAAGATGAAAAAGATGCAGAGACAAGAGAAGCCTTACCAATTGAGCAGAAGATAGCCAACAAAGAGAAGTACACCAAAGAACTTTTTACTTTAGTGCAATCTTCTCATTATGATTTTGGACGTTTTGAGCAATTGGTTCGACAAGGCGGTGATATACGTGCGATTGATGAACAAGGAAGAACCCTTCTCTTTTATGCGGTATTAACTAAAAATGGTGATTATGTTCGTTATTTGATTAATAAAGGTGCAGACTTAGCGGTTCAAGACAAGTCGGGTATAGCTCTTAAAAACCTACTTGATCCAGTGGAAGATAAAGTGCTCTATTACACTATTGTCGATGCTGAACTACATGCAGATACTATAAATAGGGGCAAAATGTCTATTAGTATTAATAGAAAATTTGATAAAAATGGAAAGCTGTTGTATCAAAAGGTGCAAGAGTATTGATATCTCTTTCCTCCATAATGAATACTTGGATTAACGTTTAATTAATAGAGCGGTGTTATAGTTTTCAATATCAAGGAGAAATCATGAAAAAAATTATATTAGCTACTGTTCTATTTTCTACAATTTTAATGGCAACACCTAATCAAGCCGTAACCAAACTTTCAGATGAGACTAGAAACCTATTTAAAGCTGAGATGAGTTTTATTAAAACGGGTATGGATGAGATACTTTATGCAATGATCTCTGGAGATGATGAGAAGGTCCAAGAGATAGCGGGTGAGATTAGAGATAGTTTTATCTTTACCAAAAGTTTGAAACCACATAATGTGGAAGAGATCAAAAAACTACCTAAGGAGTTCTTTGTTTATGATGCTGAACTTCATGGTGGGGCTTCTGATCTGGCGAATGCGGCGGAGTTTAATGATAAAGAGGAGATGAAGGCTAACTACTTCAAGATGGTTAACTCTTGTACTAAGTGTCATGCTACTTTTGCCACTCATCGTTTTACTAAGTTTTTGGAAGAAGAGTAACACTTAGTTCTTTAACTTGTTGATGAATTAAACTTTATTGACTTACCTTTTCTCTTTTTGACTCGACAAAAAGAGAAACAGAAAAACCGCTCGTGACGGCTTCGAGCCCGATAGCTATCGGGTACAATCACTTCGTTTATTACATTCCTAAAAATGACAAACTCCCTACGGTCAGACAGTGCCATTTTCTTAACAGAACTCCATTCTCTCCATTCGTCTCTGTAGATGCCACGAGATAAGAGCAAGTGGTTAATTGAATAATACGAGCTAACTGCTTTTATCCCTGTTCAAATAAATTTTCAGTACGAACTACTTGAGCCGTAACAATTAAATGAACGTTTGAGATTTTACTTTAGATGTAGAATTTGAACGCCTCAGCAACAGCGTCTCTCTATTTTCTCAAAAATTATTTCTCTGACGCGACAGAGAAAAAAAGTTTGGACAATCACAATATGAATGTGAGGAAGTTTAGGGTGAGAATAATTTTGTTTTGTAGTGATCAAGATAGGAAATGTTAAGTCAAGTGAATAACTATAATTTGAATAATAATAATAAAAAAAGAAGCCCCAAAAAAGGGGCACTAAAACTACAAGAAGTTTTTAGAATCTGCATCCGTAAGATGAGGAAAAGTAAGTTTGGCACCACCAATAACGTGCCAATGCAAGTGTTTTACTTCTTGCCCACCATTATGACCCACATTGCTTATTAAACGGTATCCAGACTCTTTAATACCTACATGTTCAGCAACCTCTTGAATAAAAGTTGTCATCCCTGCCATAGTCTCAGGTGTTACCTCATTAAAGCTATCAACATGCTGTTTTGGAATGACCAACATATGAACTGGGGCCTTAGGGTTGATGTCGTGAAATGCTAGAAAATTCTCATTTTCCATCTCAATATTTGCTGGAATTTCTTTGTTTACAATCTTACAAAATAGACACATTTTTTACCTTAATAGTGATTTTTATCATTGTATCATAGAGTTATTAAACACCTTAGACAAAAGTGTATAAAAGCCCATGAAATAGGGCTTCAAGATTACGTTAATACTCTTTGGATAAAATACGCGAATATATAAATAATCAGAGGCTCAAAACAAGAGCCTTTTATGAGCTAATTGGAGACTACATTGACAGAGTGGTATGACAAAATTAATGCAGCGGATTCGGTAGCAATACTCGAAGAGATCCGTATTGCTGTTTTTGGTAAAAAAGGTGTGCTTGCAGCTGAATTTGCCAAGATGAAAAGTGTTGCTAATGAAGAGAAAGCTGCCTTTGCTAAGAACTTGAACATTCATAAAGGCAAGATGACAGAGCTTTTTAACCAACGCAAGATTGTGCTTGCAACAGAGGCGCTTGAAGCCGCAATGAAAGCGGAGAAGATCGATGTATCTCTCTTTTCAGCAACATCAGAGCGTGGTGCATTGCACCCTGTTATGCAGACGATGGATCGTATTGTTGAGTACTTTGTTTCGATGAACTTTGCTGTAAATACGGGACCGATGATCGAAGATGACTTCCATAACTTTGAGGCGCTCAACCTTCCTAAGTATCACCCGGCACGCGACATGCAAGATACATTTTATTTTAAAGATGAGATGCTTCTTCGTACTCACACATCACCAGTACAGATCCGTACGATGATGAATGCTAAGCCACCTATCCGTATGATCGCTCCGGGTTCAGTCTTTAGACGTGACCTTGACCTGACGCATACACCGATGTTTCATCAGGTAGAGGGTCTTGTGGTTGATGCAACAGGCGTTGTCTCTTTTGCTAACCTCAAGTTTATCTTAGAAGACTTCTTGAAGTATATGTTTGGTGAGGTAGAAGTACGTTTTCGTCCAAGTTTTTTCCCTTTTACCGAGCCTTCTGCAGAAGTGGACATTAGCTGTATCTTCTGTAAGGGTGAGGGCTGTCGTGTCTGTTCACATACCGGTTGGCTTGAAGTCCTTGGTTGTGGTATCGTTGATCAAAATGTCTTTAAGGCAGTGGGTTACGAAGATGTTAGCGGTTACGCTTTTGGCCTTGGAGTAGAGCGTTTTGCAATGCTCATACAACACATCGGAGACCTTCGTTCACTGTTCGAAGGCGATGTTAGACTTTTGGAGCAGTTTCAATGATCGTTACACGCAGCTGGTTAAACGAGTGGATTAAACTCGATGATATTTCAACAGAAGAGTTGGCTAAGACCTTTAATAATATCGGTCTAGAAGTTGACAGTGTTACAACGTACATCGTTCCTGAAAAGATTGTTTTTGGAAAGGTTCTCTCGTGTGAGAAGCATCCTGATGCAGACAAGCTTAACGTCTGTCAAGTTGACCTTGGTTCGACAACACGTCAGATTGTTTGTGGTGCGGCTAATGTACGCGAGGGTATTACCGTCGCGGTTGCTACACTTGGTGCTAAGATGCCAGGTGGTCTGAAGATCAAACCGGTAAAGCTTCGTGGTGTGGACTCTGAGGGGATGATCTGTTCATCTACTGAGATTGGTCTGCCTAAACTTGAAGATGGCATTATGGTGATTGATAGCAGTATCGGTAAGATTAAGTTAGGTGAAGAACTTCGTACTAACAGCTACTTTAACGATGACCAGATTGAAATCGAACTGACGGCTAATCGCGGGGACTGTCTTAGTATTCGTGGTGTTGCACGTGACCTATGTGCTGCGTTTAATAAGCCGCTAAAAAAGATGAAGAGTGAAGATCTTGATCAGACCCGTTTAGGGATTGGCCGTCTGCTACAGCTTGATCAAGATGATAGTCTTGATGTAGACTTGAGCTACCGCGCGCTTGACCTTAAAGGACTTGAACTCCCACTTAAACTTCGTCTACGTCTAGCACAGATCGATGAGGTCCAAGAGAATGAGATAGAGGGACTACTCTGGTACGCAACTTACAGTACAGGTGTTGTACTTCGTGCTTATCACTACGGACCATTTAAACGTGACGAAGAGACAAAAGCAGTGATGACCTTGAAGCGTGATGAAAAGGGCTTCGCCTCGATCTACAATGGTGAAAAAGCGTCTACAGTGGGTATTTACCAAGAGAAACATTCACGTGTTAGTTACAATGAGGGTGTTGCTTTTATTGAAGCGAGTTATATTCCACCTGAAGTGATCTCACGTCAGATGTTTGAAAACAAAATTGAAAATGGTCCTCACTTTTATCGTACTTCACGTGGCTCTGAACCAGAACTTGACATGGGTGTGAGTTTCTTGATGAACTTATTTGACACCTACTCTCAGTCATCGATTTATGGTGGTAGTATTGAAGTACGTAGTAAGTTCCAAGAGAAGGTGATTGGTATCAGTGTTGCCGAGATCAATGCCTTGATCGGCATGGATATTAAAAAAGCAACGATTTCTAAACTGCTTAAGGGACTTGGTTTTGAACTCTCTAAGTCTAAGGGCGATGGTTTTGTGGTTGAAGTGCCACGTTACCGCCATGACATTGTGAACAAGCAAGATGTGGTAGAAGAGGTTGTGCGTTTAGTTGGGATCGATAACATCGATTCTAAAGCGTTGGACTTCAAAGAAGCATACCGCATTGATGAAGATTATGCGGCGTACACCAAACGTAAAGTCTATCGTCATCGTGCTGCTCAAAGTGGTTTTTATGAGACAGTACATTTTGTCTTTAATGAACGTGCCTTATTAGAGAAGTATGGTTTTGAAACAGTGGTTCCTCAAAAAGAGCTTCTTAATCCTATCGCAGGAACACTAGACACAATGCGTTCAACAATGATGTTAGGTCTCGTTCAAGCGGCTTCACAGAACGTAAAAGTAGGGCGCAAATCAGTAAAACTGTTTGAGTCAGGTTCTGTTTTTGATGCTGAGCGCAGTGAGAGCGTAAAGTTTGCGTTTATTAGTTCGGGAAGTGTTGAAAATGACAAGATGAGTAACAGCGGTAAACCTGCTAATGCTAACTTCGCTGGCTTTGTTCAGCGCATCTCTGATGTGATTGGTGATATCACGCTATGTGAAATAACTCCAAGTCATAACTTCGCGCATCCTTACCAAGCGGCTGAAGTGATCCAAAATGAGAAGGTAGTAGGTCAGTTATTTAAACTTCACCCTTCTGTAGCAGAAGAGTTTGATCTTGATGATACTTATCTTTGTGAAGTTGACTTCGCACCACTTGAATACGGTATTAAAGATGCGCAGAGTTACTCAAAGTATCAGGCCTCTTTTAGAGATTTAAGTGTTGTAATGCCAAAAAGTATGCGTTATGCAGAACTTGAAAAAGTGATAGCGGCAAACAAAAGTGCTGAGATCATTCGTTTCTACCCAGTAGATACGTATAGTGATGAGAAGTTAGGCGATAACATTAGCTTGAGTCTACGTTTTGTCCTTCAGTCGCCAGATAAGACGCTCGAAGAAGATGATATTACATCGGCAATGAGTTCTGTACTGAGTGCATTAGAGTCTGAACTAGGGTTGACACTGCGATGAGCCAAGTAAAAGTCGCTCCACGGACTACAGGCTTTAGTTTCAAAACTGATGCCATAGCTGCAGATAAGTCTATCTCTCACCGTTGTGCAATGTTTTCAATGTTAGCTGAGGGTGAAAGTGTTGTAGAAAACTTTTTACGTGCAGAAGATACGATGAACTCACTGCGTATTGTTGAAAAACTGGGTGCGAAGATCGTAGATGAAGGTAAGATTATCCGTATCTCGTCTGAGGGTATCCAAGAGCCAGACGACATTTTAGATTGTGGAAATTCTGGTACTGGGATGCGCCTTTTTTGTGGACTGCTTGCTTCGGCTGAAGGTCACTTTGTTTTAACAGGTGATGAGTACCTTAAGCGTCGTCCTATGAAACGTGTCACCTCACCACTACGCAGTATTGGTGCTAAGCTTGATGGTCGCAATGACGGTGACTTAGCCCCACTAAGTATCCGTGGGGCATCACTTGCCGCTTATAATTATGAGAGCAAGATCGCCTCTGCACAAGTTAAATCAGCAATGATCTTAGCGGCATTACGGGCAGATGGTACGTGTACTTACAAAGAACCAGAACTTTCGCGTGATCATACAGAGCGTATGTTAAAAGGGATGGGTGCGGAGATCAGTGTTGATGGTTTAACAACTACAATTAAACCAATGAAAAAGTTACTTTCTCCATTAAAGATTCGTGTTCCGGCCGACCCATCGTCTGCATTTTTCTTTGCTGTTGCTGCAGCCATTACACCTGACTCGGAGGTCGTACTTGAAGGTGTGACGTTTAACCCGACACGTATTGAGGCGTTTAAAGCTTTAGAGCGTATGGGTGCTGAAATAAGCTACGATCTTAAAGAAGATGTGTATGAGCCTATCGGTGACATCACGATTAAACATGCACCACTTAAAGCAATAAGAGTTGATGACAACATCTCTTGGTTGATTGATGAACTTCCTGTTCTCTCCATTGCTATGGCTTGTGCTGAGGGTAGAAGTGTGGTTGCTAATGCGGAAGAGTTACGTGTTAAAGAGAGTGACCGTATCTCTACTGTGGTTGATAACTTAAAAGCTTGTAGTATTGAAGTAGAAGAGTTTGACGATGGTTATGCTGTAACGGGTGGTACCTTGACTCCTGCAAAAGTTGACAGTTTTGGCGACCACCGTATTGCGATGAGTTTCATCATTGCTGGGCTTCGCTGTGGTATGGAGGTAAGTGACTTAGAGTGTATCAACACCTCTTTTCCTAACTTCTTTGAACTTCTTTCTGAGATTACTGAGGTCACATTATGAAGATACAATTAGCTGAGAACTATGGCTTCTGTTTTGGCGTGAAGCGTGCCATTAAAATAGCAGAAGAGAACACTAACTCTGCGACGTATGGACCGCTTATTCATAACAATAAAGAGATAGAACGTCTCAACACTGACTTTAAAGTAGCCTTGACAGAAGATTTGGCTGACTTTAAAACAGGTGACAAAGCGGTTATCCGTACGCACGGTATCCCTAAAGATGAACTTGCTGAACTTTATACACGTCAGGTAGATGTTGTTGATGCGACTTGTCCTTATGTGACTAAGCCTCAACAGATTTGTGAAGAGATGAGTGAAGCGGGTTATGACATTGTCATCTTCGGTGACGAAAAGCACCCCGAGATTAAGGGTGTTAAGAGTTATGCTACGCATGGTGCACATGTTGTGACCTGTGTAGAAGACCTTGAATCGTTGAAGTTAAAAGACCATATTGCGGTTGTTGCGCAGACAACACGTAAAGTAGAAGATTACTTAGAAGTTTGTAATTACCTAATACCTCGTCATAAAGAGGTACGTGTTTTTAATACTATATGTAATGCAACGTTTGAAAACCAAGATGCGGTACGTAAATTGGCAAAAGAAGCAGATGTAATGATTATTATTGGTGGTATGAACTCTTCAAACACCAAGCAACTTCATAGTATTGCGCTTGTTGAGCAGCATAAAGACTCTTACCATATAGAAGGCGCAGATGATCTTGATGCTGCTTGGTTCGCTGGTAAAGAACTTTGTGGGATCTCTGCTGGAGCTTC
>Ga0256826_1002507_pt1 | contig 11152 bp, 7 predicted proteins | sample CV79metaG_FD_185975 | JGI IMG/M metagenome (GOLD analysis project Ga0256826, IMG submission 185975) | Hydrothermal vent microbial communities from East Pacific Rise, Pacific Ocean - CV79 | ecosystem: Environmental > Aquatic > Marine > Hydrothermal vents | place: Pacific Ocean: East Pacific Rise... | reverse complement strand
TCTGTTCCAACAGCATAATAAGTCCCTGCAGAAATTGTATTTAAATCTTCGGTTTGATAACTTAATAAACCATTCTCGTTGTACCATGTATAAGTATAATCTACAAAACCTCCTGTTAAAGTTAAATCGATACTTCCATTGTTACTTTCGAAACACGATAAATCTGTAGAAGTATGCGAAATTGCTAATTGAGATGATTTTAAAACTAAAGCATCGCTTAACGAACAAGCATTGTTTGTTACAGTCCATGTTAAATTATTAATACCTCTTGGAACATCGGTAACAGCAGTATTATTTAAAGTTGAATCTACAAAAGAAATATTTCCTGCATTATCAGTCCATACACCAGTTCCTATTTGTGGAACAATGGCATTTAATTGTGCCGAATTATTACAAGTAATTACATCTTCTCCTGCATTTGGAACGTCTGGTAAATCGTTTGTAATTATTACATCATCGGACAAAGAACAGGCATTATTTGTAATAGTCCATCTAAGAATATTAGAGCCTTGTTCTAATACTTGAACTTGTGCATTGTTTGTATTTACATTTGTAATTACAGCATTTCCAGATACCACTGACCATTCTCCTATTCCTATAGTTGGAATACCAGCAGATAATAAATAATTATCGGCACAAATTGTAGAATCTATTCCTGCATTTGGAACACTTGGCTTGTCGTTGGTAATAATTACGGTATCGCTAAGCGAACAAGCTTGATTTGTTGCTGTAAATACTAAAACATTATCGCCTTGAGCTAAACTATCTACAAAACTTTCTGCATTGGTGTTATCAGCAAAATAGGCATTCCCAGAATTAACCGTCCATAAACCTGCGCCAATATTTAAAGCATCGGCTTGTAAATGAGTCGAGTCGCTACAAACAGATTGATTGTATCCTGCAAAAGGCATATCTGGTAAATTATTGGTGATAATAATATCTGTTGATAATACACAAGTGTTGTTGGTAATAGTCCAACGTAATGTATTTTCGCCTTGATCTAAATTATTTACAGAAGCTGTATTGCTATTAATGTCGCTAAAAATAGCGCTTCCACTAACAACAGACCACTGTCCTACACCAACTATTGGTGTTGTAGCAGCCAAAGGACCATAATTATCGGCACAAATAGTTTGATTGGTTCCTGCATTTAAAGGATAAGGCAAATCGTTAATAATATTTACGGTATCTGTTAATACACAAGACGCTTTGCTACTTGTCCAAATAAGTTGATTAGTTCCTGCTTGTATTCCTGTAATATTTGCATTAGGATTAGATGTGTCGTCAAAATTAACAGCACCACTGTATACCGACCATTCGCCTGAACCAATGGTAATGGTATTGGCTTCCAAAATAGTATTATCGGAACACAATGTTTGGTCTAAACCTGCTAAAGGTGCATCTGGAAGATTATTGGTAATAATAACTTCGTCTTGATCGAAACAACCATTATTTTCTACTATCCAGCGTAAAATATTGCTCCCTTGATTTAAATTTCCAATAGCAGAAGTAGGGCTATCTGTATTATCGTAAACTCCAAAACCAGAAACAGTTTCCCAATGTCCTATCTCACCTGATTCGAGCATTGCTGTTAAAACAGTATTTTCGGCACATAAAGTTTGGTCGTTACCAGCCTTTGCAATTGGAGTTCCATTTTTCATACGAACTATAACGCTGTCTTTAGATGTACAACCACTGTAGGTAATCTCCCAAAATAATTTAGACCCATTGGTCGATAAATTTCGAGCAATAGTATTGTATTGGCTATCGTCGTCGAAAGTAACTAAAGTAGAAGTAGTCCATTCTCCTATTCCTGGACTAGCATCGTTTGCATTTAACTGAACAGTATCGTTACACGAGGCTACATCTTCACCCGCATAAGCTATTAATAGATTATTTGTAATATCTACAGTATCTTTACTTTCGCAATTAGCAGTAGAAATAGTCCAAACCAATTGATTTAAACCAAAACTAAGGTTCGATGCATTTGTATTTCTATCGGTATCGTCCCAAAAAGTCACAGTTCCTGAAGCCAAGCTCCAAACACCCTGTCCATAAATAGGATTGTTAGCATGCAAAGTGGTTTGATCTGAACATAAATCTTGATCGTTACCCGCATCGGATTGTGTAGCGGCATCGTTATTAATAACAACATCGTCGTCGTCGGTACAACCATTATTATCGATTTCCCAAGTTAAAGTTGTATTGCCATGCGATAAATTATGAACTGTAGTATTAGGGTCATGAGAATCATCAAAAGACACTCCTATAGGTCCCGACCAAGTTCCTTGTCCCGATGACGGTGTATTTGCAGCTAAAACAGCTTCGTCTATACATACTATTTGATCGTCTCCTGCTTGAGCTTCTATAAAGTCGTTTGTAATAACAACTTCGTCGGTAACATCCAAACCGTTACATTCATGAATAGTCCATACTAAAGTATTGTCTCCTGACAATAAATTAGAAACCTCCGCATTTGGATTACTATCGTCATCAAAACTGACACCAGCAGGTCCTGTCCATGTTCCTGTATTTGGAGATGGATCATTAGCATTTAAGTTATAAGTGTCTCCACAAATATTATCATCAGCACCTGCATTAGGCTCTCTATAATTATTTGTATAAGTGACATCATCGGAAGATGTTCCCCCCACCATTGAACCATCATCAAGAGTCCATGTATAGGTGTTAAGACCTTCTGCAACTCCTGTTACGGTTGCATTAGGGTCGTTAACATCGCTAAAAGTTCCTGAGCCTGGATTTCCAAAAGAAATAGACCAAGTTCCTGTTTCACCTGCTCCAGGAGCATTAGCGTGCAATTGTATTGTGTCTGTTGCATTTTTACAAACATCTCTGTCTGCACCCGCATCTGCATTTGTTACCGCCTTAGCCGTAAAGCTAAATAGAGAAAGTAACATTAAAACAAATACATACTTTAAAATGTAAATAGCTTGTTTCATATTGTATAAATTTTAGTTAATATACTTATAGACCTATTTAGATATTCAATGGTTGTGTTGCACCAAGTACAATTAGGTAAACACGAACTTGAATAATTTCAATAGCTTGATTATCTGTTTAATAAAGCAGATACGAATTATATGTCAATTTGTTCTAATTTACATATCCGAACTTTCAATTATCATATTTGTAGAAAAAAGTAGAACTAAGGATTAACTTCTATTATACCATTTAAAACAAAAAAGCCTTTGCTTATGAGGCAAAGGCTTAAATATTTTTCATAAATTATTATAAAGATAATTCTCCACTAATGGGATTTAGAAACGCTCGCTTAAGCTCATTATTTTTTATATTATTACCAATTAGAAACATTAATTTTGTTAATGCTGCCTCCAAGGTCATGTCATTAGCACTAACAACTCCTAATTTCTTCATTCCTACACTCGTTTCGTATTTCCCTTGATTTACTGCCCCTGCTTTGCATTGGGTAACATTAACAATAAGTAAATCTTTTTGCACCGCTTTTTCTAGAATATCGAGAAACCAAGTATCTGTAGGAGCATTCCCGGCACCATATGTTTCTATAATAACAGCTTTAAGTTGAGGTATATTAATAATCGCATTTACATACTGTTCCGACATTCCCGGAAAAACAGTAAGTACTGCAATATTTGTGTCTAATTTGGTATTAAAAATAGTTTTCTGGTCTTTATTCTTTTTATGAAGAAAATCGTATTTATAATGAATATTTATACCTATGTCGGCCAATGTGGGATAATTCTCAGAAGAAAAAGCATTAAAATATTCAGCATTTACTTTAGATATTCTATTTCCTCTATAAAGCTTATTCTCGAAACAAACACAGACTTCGTTAATAATAGAATTACCATCTTTTTTACCCATGGCTATCTCTATTGAGGTTATTAAATTGTCTTTACCATCGGTTCTAATTGTACCAATCGGGAGCTGTGAGCCTGTTAAAATAAGAGGTTTATCAATATTCTGAACCATAAAACTTAAGGCGCTTGCCGTATGTGCCATAGTATCGGTACCGTGAAGAATAACAAAACCATCGTATAAATCATAATATTTTTCTATTACTCGAACCAAGTCTACCCAAAATAAAGGGTTTACATTTGACGAATCTATAGGTGTCTCAAATTCGTAAGATTCTAATTCACAATCGAAACCTTTAAGTTCGGGAACTTGTTTGGTTAACTCATTAAAATTTAATGGAACCAACGATTCTGTTTCGGGGTCTTGAACCATTCCAATAGTTCCCCCTGTATAAATGAGTAATATTTTATTCTGCATCGCTTGGGAATTTAAATAAATCTATTGCATTTTTTGTTGTAATTTCTGATATCGACTTAATGTCAAGATCATAAATACTAGCTACTTTTCGGGCTGTATAGAACATATATGAACTCTCGTTTCGCTTACCTCTTTTGGGTTCTGGGGCAAGATACGGAGCGTCTGTTTCTAGTAAAATATATTTTACATCAATCTCTTTGATAACTTCGGGTAAATGCGATTTTTTGAAGGTGACAATTCCATTTATTCCTAAATAAAAACCATATTCTTCGGTTATCTTTTTTGCTTGATCTAAAGTTCCTGTAAACGAATGAAATACACCGTTTAATTGACTGATATCTTTTCTATCTAAAACTTCAAAAATCTCGTCGAACGATTCTCGGGCATGAATAACAATTGGAAGCTTATGTTTTAAAGCTAAATCGATTTGTTTTTCAAAAGCAATAATTTGTTCTTCTAAAAATGTTTTGTCCCAGTGTAAATCTATTCCTATTTCACCGATAGCATAAAACTTTTCTTTTTCTAGCCACTGCTCAACAATCTTAAGCTCACTAACAAAATCGTCTTCTACAGATGTTGGATGTAAACCCATCATAGGAAAAATATTATGAGGGAATTTTTTACATAAACTAAGCATACTTTCAATAGAGGTTGAATCTATATTAGGTAATAATATCTTTTTTACACCTGCTTTATAGGCATTAAAAACGATATCTCTTCTATCTTTGTCAAACTCTTCTGAGTATATATGCGAATGTGTATCTGTTAAATAATGGCTCATCTCTTATATAAAATAATGTAATTACAAACTAGAAGCTTTGTATTTGGATAAAAATCTTAACTTTGACTTTGCGAATTTAATTACTTTTATTGAATTTCTTTATCTTATACTTAACAGAAATAGGAACAACCCAAAGAATGATTTTTAAATATCTCAGCTATCGAAAAATTAAAAACCTAGTTCTACTTTGGTCTAGTTACCATTTATCATATTTTTTAAAACAAAATTTTAGATGGGGAAATTATATCTCGTTATCAATAGAGCCAACCAACAGCTGCAATCTTTCGTGTCCAGAATGTCCTACAGGTACAAATAATTTAACACGAAAATTAGGCTTGTTTTCTATCGATGCATTTAAAGCTATGATAGAAACAAACGCACAGAATCTAATATATTTAAATTTCTATTTTCAGGGAGAGCCCTTTTTAAATAAACAAACTACTCAGCTAATAGAAATAGCATCGCAACAAAATATTTATACTTCAAGTTCGACTAACGCCCAACTTATCGATAAAGAATTGGCCAATAAAATTGTCTCTTCGGGTTTAAATAGAATTATTATTTCTATAGACGGAAGTACCCAAGAGATATACGAAAAGTACAGAAAAGGAGGACGCCTAAATTTAGTTATTGAGGCGACCAAAAACTTATTAGCAGCAAAAAGAGAACAAAAAAGTGATTTAAAAGTTATTTTTCAGTTTCTTGTTTTTAGGCATAACGAACATCAAATAGAAGAAATAAAACAGCTAGGAAGCTCTCTTGGAGTTGATAAAGTTGAAATTAAATCGGCACAGATATATAATTTTGAGAATTCAGATAATATACCCAGAAATTCACGTTATTCAAGGTATAAGAAGAATAAAGAAGGGAAATACGAGATTAAAAGTAAACTAAGAAATAAATGCTGGAGGATGTGGCATTCAGCTGTAGTTACACAAGATTTACAAGTTGTGCCTTGTTGTTTCGATAAGGATGCAGATAATACAATTGGTAATTTAAATCAAAATACTATTCAAGAAATAGAAGTATCGTCTAAATATAAAAAATTCCGTCAGCATATTACTGACGGAAAATCTTCTATTTCTATTTGTAACAATTGTACAGAAGGATTAATGTTATAAATCCAAACTTATAATTGCGACTTCCATTTTCTTAAATGAATTGACTCTGTAATGGTTTCATCTTCTTTTAAAACAAGAACACCTTCTCCGTATAAAGTATCTCCACTTAAAGGATATTCCGCTTTCACTTGAAGAATATTTTCTACAGGAAAATCAAAATTACATTGACCCGAGGCACTTGTTGTTCCAACAACCTTTTCTACTTTATTATCGGGGTCTACATAACCAGGCTTACCATTCTGAGGTCCAACATAAGCGGTAACAATAGCACCCTCTACAGGAGCATTCATTTCTGTACCACTAAGATCCATACCGTAATAAACGGTTACAGTAGCTTTGGGTGATGCAGGGTCGCTACAAGCACTTAAAAACATTATCGAAATTAAACTTAAAGCTAAAAAAATCTTACTAAAATTGTTCATTGGTTTTTATTTTACTTCTATTGTTTTATGATCTGTATAGTCATAGTCTAAGACTATTGTTTTATAATTCTTTTTTATAACAATTGGATTACCATTAACGTCTAAGACAAAGGCTCCACTTTCGTCTGTTTTATATTTACTTGCTTCTGCACGAAGCACTAATTTTTTATCGAAAACAAATTCAATAGTACCACTAGAATTCGTATATCCCTTATCGGTTACATAACCATCATCGTTTTCGTCTTTTTCCAGAACCTCTTCGTTTGTAGCAGGTCGAATCTCAACAAAAGCTCTACTTACAGGAACTAAAACACTATCAACCATTTCTACCACAGTTATTACCGCTCGGGGACTATGATCCTCTTCGCACGAAACACTAGCAAAAACAAGAAACAAAGCCAACACTAAAAATAATAAGTTTGTTTTATTCATGATAATATATTTATGTACAAATATACAAAAAAAGCTTACATCATACTTCTATACCAACGAATATCTTTATTACTTATTGTAACTCTGATATTTAGACTCTAATATTTATTCCACAACAAGGCTTCTTTCTTTTGTTAATCTCCTATAGCTAGGAAATAATCAATTTATAAACTTAACGCATTAATAATAGCTTATAAAACATCTAATTATAGATTAACAGGTCTATTTTAATATTGTAATTTTGTAAAAAATAAACTTTAATAAAATGTACGGAAAATTACAAGAATATTTACAAACTGAATTAGCATCTATAAAAGAAGCTGGTTTATTTAAAGACGAACGAATTATTAGTTCTCCTCAAGAAGCTGAAATTACTCTAAATACAGGGCAAAAGGTATTAAACTTTTGTATGAACAATTATTTAGGTTTATCGAACAATTCAGAACTTATTGAAGCTGCAAAAGAAGCTTTAGATAGTAGAGGTTTTGGAATGTCTTCGGTTCGCTTTATATGTGGTACTCAAGATTTACACAAAACATTAGAAAGAAAAGTTGCTGATTTTTTTGGAACTGAAGATACAATTCTTTATGCTGCAGCATTCGATGCTAATGGCGGTGTTTTTGAGCCTCTATTTTCGGATGAAGATGCAATTATTTCTGATTCGTTAAATCACGCTTCTATAATTGATGGTGTGCGATTATGCAAAGCAAAAAGATATAGATACGAAAATGCTAACATGGCAAGCTTAGAAGAGCAATTAATTAAAGCTCAAGAGCAACGTTTTCGAATTATTGTTACTGATGGTGTTTTTTCTATGGACGGAAATGTTGCTCCAATGGACAAAATAAACGAATTAGCTAAAAAATACGATGCTTTAATTATGGTTGACGAATGTCACTCTGCTGGTGTTGTTGGCGATACAGGTCGTGGTGTAACAGAATTATTCGACATTAAAGGTGAGGTAGATATTATTACGGGTACATTAGGAAAAGCATTTGGTGGTGCTATTGGTGGTTTTACTACTGGTAAGAAAGAAATTATTGATATGTTACGTCAACGTTCTAGACCATATTTATTTTCAAATTCTATTCCTCCAATGGTTGCAAACGCAGGTATCAGAATGTTTGATATGATGAACGAAACAACCGAACTACAAGATAAATTACACTCAAATACAGATTATTTTGTTGAGAAAATGGTAAGTGCAGGTTTCGATATTAAACCAACAAAATCGGCTATTTGTGCTGTTATGTTGTACGATGCCAAGCTTTCACAAGATTTTGCAGCAAAACTTTTAGAAGAAGGAATCTATGTAATTGGTTTCTATTATCCTGTTGTAGCAAAAGGACAGGCTAGAATAAGAGTACAGCTTTCAGCTGCTCACGACCAAAAACATCTCGACCATGCTATTAAAGCATTTACTAAAGTTGGTAAAGACTTAGGAGTTTTAAAATAATCTACATATTTAATCTTGATTAGTACCGATTGTTTTAATCTAATACTATTTCAAGACTAGACAAATTCATAAAAAAAGAGGAATAACAAATAGTTACTCCTCTTTTTTATGATAATTACTAATTTCTATTTCTCGTCAATTAATTCTACCGAACGTTTAACAAATTTAGTTAAATCCTCTCCTTTAAGCATATTATTAGCCAGTAAAGCAAGGTCAATAATTTGTTTAGCTAATTTATTATTCTTGCCATAATCGCTTAAGATATTAGCTTTAGAAGTTTCTAACTCATTCAGTTTTTTATTTAAATCTTCTAATTTTTCTTTTTCCTCTGATGGAATTTCTTCATCTTTTTTACCTTCTTTAAGCTTCTCAAGATTTTCGATATCTACTTTTACTGTAGCTTTTTCTTCATCAATAGGTGTAAGCTTATCTAGATTAGAATCCTTTGTATCAGATAAAACAGATTTAACAAGACTGTTATTTGTATTTACAACTAAATTGTAGCTATTAGGCAATTCTCCATAGAAATTCATTCCTCCACCGCCCATAGCAGACATATCTTTCATTCGTCGCATAAACTCTGACTGAGTAATAACAATTGGCATTTCATTATCGGATAAACCCTCGAATACCACTTGATAATCACCTTCTGCTGGAGTATGAACTTTAAATACAGGTTCAACTAAAGCTTCTTCGTTGCTATCAAAAGATGATTTAATTTCATCTTCCTTCGCAATTAATTTATCTACAACATCGGCATCAACACGAACAAATTTTACTTTATCTAATTTTTGTTCAAGATGATTAACAAAATGTGAATCTAATTGTCCGTCGAGTAATAATACATCATAACCTTTAGATTTAGCAGCTTCAATAAAACTATGTTGAGCTGTTGCATCACTTGTATAAATATATACTAAGTTTCCATCTTTATCGGTTTGGTTATCTTTAACAATTTCTTTGTATTCTTCGTAAGTAAAATGCTTTTTGTCAACATTCTGGAACATCGAGAATTTAACAGCTCTATCGTAAAACTTTTCGTCTGTTAACATTCCATAGGTAATAAAGATACTCAAATCATCCCACTTTGCTTCAAAATTTTCTCTATCATTCTTAAAGATATCATTTAATCTATCAGCAACTTTTTTAGTAATATGACCTGCTATTTTCTTTACATTAGAATCAGACTGTAACGATGATCGAGAAACATTAAGAGGTATATCAGGAGAATCGATAACTCCATGTAAAAGGGTTAAGAATTCAGGTACTATATTTTCAACTGCATCGGTAACAAATACCTGATTAGAATACAATTGTATTTTGTTTTTCTGAACCTCTACATTGTTTTTAATCTTTGGGAAATATAAAATTCCTGTTAAATTAAAAGGATAATCTACATTTAAATGTATATGAAACAATGGATCCTCAGACATTGGATATAAATCTTTGTAAAATTGATTATAATCCTCATCTTTTAAATCAGCAGGGGCTTTTACCCAAGTAGGAGTGGTTTGGTTAATAATATTTGGCTCATCTGTTTCTATCTCTTTACCATCTTTCCATTCTTTTTTCTTTCCAAAAGCAATTTCAACAGGTAAAAATCGACAGTATTTATTTAAAAGCTCACTAATCTTTGTTTCTTCAAGATACTCCATTGAATCTTCTGCAATATGAAGTACAATATCGGTTCCTCTCTCTTTTTTATCAGCATCTTCAATTGTATACTCAGGACTACCATCACATTCCCATCGTACTGTTTTAGCTTTTTTATACGACTGAGTTATAATTTCAACATTTTCGGCTACCATAAATGCTGAATAAAAACCTAAACCAAAATGACCAATAACCGATGCTTTATCTTTATATTTTTTAACAAAACTTTCTGCACTAGAAAAAGCTATTTGATTAATATATTTATCAATCTCTGATTTATTCATTCCTATTCCTTTATCAGAAATAGTCAAAGTTTTATTTTCCTTATCTAAAAGAATATTAATAGTTGTATCTCCTAAATCGCCTTCTATTTCTCCTGCTAACGATAGTGTTCTTAATTTCTGTGTTGCATCAACAGCATTAGAAATAAGTTCTCTAAGAAATATTTCTTGATCTGAATATAAGAATTGTTTAATAACTGGAAAGATATTTTCCGTAGTAACATTAATTTTTCCTGTTGCCATATCTTTTAAATATTTTAAGTTTATAATTTTAATTTTTTAGCATCTATTCAAAACAAATGCCAAGTATTAAAATTGTCTAATTTTTGTAACTATAAAAAAAAGGAACAGTATTAAACCGTACGCCTTCATCAGATACACAAGATATTACAAGATATATAACTCTTTATTAATCATTTAATCAAAACTGTCATAACGTCACTATTTATAGAAGTAATGCGACAAAATATCAAACCTTAGTATAATTTAAATAAAAAAGAGGAACTAAATTAGTTCCTCTTTTAATATTATTTTAATACACTTAATCTATTTAACCTCACCTTGTTTAGATGAATAATTAATTTTAAGTGCATTAGATTTTCTTAAAGCCTGTTTAATTTCAGTAACAATACCCATTTTTACTTTTTGGTCTACTTTAAGTGAAGTTGTCATAAAAGGTACTTCCTTTTCGTCTCTAGCCTCACGTTCAGCAGTAATAAACTGATCGATAT
>Ga0256826_1002506_pt1 | contig 11156 bp, 5 predicted proteins | sample CV79metaG_FD_185975 | JGI IMG/M metagenome (GOLD analysis project Ga0256826, IMG submission 185975) | Hydrothermal vent microbial communities from East Pacific Rise, Pacific Ocean - CV79 | ecosystem: Environmental > Aquatic > Marine > Hydrothermal vents | place: Pacific Ocean: East Pacific Rise... | reverse complement strand
AGGGTCAAAATATTGGTCTTATCAATACTCTAGCAACTTATTCAAAAGTAAATGAGCATGGATTTATTGAAGCACCATATAAAGTTATGCAAGATGGAAAAATTCTTGATGAAGTTGTATATCTTACTGCAACTCAAGAAGAGGGTAAAATTATTGCTGCTGCTTCAAATAAGTTAGATAAAGATGGTCAATTAATTGATGATTTAGTTGTAAGTAGACAAGATGGTGAAATTCTTCACCGCCCTGTAGCTACATGTGAATATGCTGACCTTTCATCTCATATGGTTGTTGGTGTTGCTGCTTCACTTATCCCATTCTTAGAACATGATGATGCCAATCGTGCTTTAATGGGTTCAAATATGCAACGTCAAGCTGTACCTCTATTACGTCCATTGTCTCCAATGGTTGGAACTGGTGTAGAAAAACTTGTAGCACGTGATTCTTGGGAATGTGTAAAAGCTAATCGTGCTGGTAAAGTTGAAAAAGTAGATGGTAAACACATCTATGTTATGGGTGAAGATAATGGTGAAATCTTTATAGATTACTATCCATTACAAAAGAACCTTAGAACAAATCAAAATACTTCTTTTGCACAAAAACCAATTGTTGAAGTTGGTGATAAAGTAGCAAAAGGTCAAGTAATTGCTGATGGTCCAAATATGGATCAAGGTGAGTTAGCACTTGGTGTTAATGCAATGGTAGCTTTTATGCCTTGGAATGGTTTTAACTTTGAGGATGCGATTGTTATCTCTGAGAGATTAATCCGTAAAGATGCATTTACTTCAGTTCATATTTATGAAAAAGAAGTTGAAGCTCGTGAACTTAAGCATGGTGTAGAAGAGATTACTCGTGATATTCCAAATGTTCGTGATGATGAGTTAGCTCATCTTGATGAATCTGGTATCATCAAAATTGGTACACATGTATCTGGTGGTATGATTTTAGTTGGTAAAGTTTCTCCTAAAGGTGAAGTTAAACCAACTCCAGAAGAGCGTTTACTTCGTGCTATTTTTGGTGAAAAAGCTGGTCACGTTATAAATAAATCACTTTACTGTCCTCCATCTATGGAAGGTGTTATCGTTGATGTTAAAATCTTTACTAAAAAAGGTTATGATAAAGACCCACGTGCACTAGAACTTGAAAAAGAAGAGCGTGATTATTTAGAGCGTGAACATTATGATAGACTTCTTATGATTGATAAAGAAGAGATGTTAAGAGTTTCTAAACTTCTTACTCGTGAGCCTTTATCTGCAGATATTAAGATAGGTGAAACTTCTTATAAAGCTGGTGACACTATTAATGCTGAAGATTTAGTTGAAGTTAATCGTTTTGCAATGAATGCTATTGTTAAATCATTTAGTGAAGGTATTCAAAATGAGTATACAAAGACAAAAAATCATTTCCAAAAACAAAAACGTGTTTTTAGAGATGAACATGAAGAAAAACTTACAATTTTAGAAAAAGATGACATCCTTCCAAATGGTGTTGTTAAATATGTTAAGATTTATATAGCTACTAAGCGTCAACTAAAAGTTGGTGATAAAATGGCTGGTCGTCACGGAAATAAAGGTATCGTTTCAACTATCGTTCCTGAAGTTGATATGCCATATATGGAAGATGGACGTTCTGTTGATGTATGTTTAAATCCTCTAGGGGTTCCATCTCGTATGAATATTGGACAAATTTTAGAGATGCATTTAGGTATGGCAGGTCGTGAACTTGGTAACCAAATCTTAGAGCAGTTTGAAACTAAACAAAAAGATTTTGTAGAAAATATGCGTTCAAAAATGGTAGCTATATCTGATGTAGCTGGTATGATGAATGCTAAAAAAGTAATTGGCGATATGGATGATGAGACTTTCCTAAGATATGCTAGAGACTGGGCTAAAGGTGGGGTTAGATTTGCTACTCCTATTTTTGAAGGTGTAAATCAAGTTGAGTTTGATAAACTATTTGAATTAGCTAAGATGGATCACGATGGTAAGACAGTTCTTTATAATGGTCTTACTGGTGAGAAAATTAAAGAGCGTGTAAATGTAGGGTATATGTATATCCTTAAACTTCATCACCTTGTTGATGAAAAAATTCATGCTCGTTCAACTGGACCATACTCTTTAGTTACTCAACAACCAGTTGGTGGTAAAGCACTATTTGGTGGACAAAGATTTGGTGAGATGGAAGTTTGGGCATTAGAGGCTTATGGAGCTTCTGCTGTTCTTAAAGAGATGTTAACAACAAAATCGGATGATGTTGAAGGGCGTGTTAAAGCGTATAAAGCAATTACAAAAGGTGAGTTAATCCCACCATCTGGAATTCCAGAAACATTGTTTGTATTAACAAAAGAGCTTCAAGCACTAGCTCTTGATGTAGAAATTTTTGACGAGGTTGAAGACGATGAGTAAATTAGTACCTATTGAAGTAACAGAAGATAAAAGACCAAAAGATATTAAACAGCTACAGTTTCGTTTAGCATCTCCTGAGAAGGTTATGTCATGGTCTCATGGTGAAGTTAAAAAACCTGAAACTATCAACTACCGTACGCTTAAACCTGAGCGTGATGGTCTTTTTTGTGCAAAAATCTTTGGTCCAGTTCGCGACTATGAGTGTCTTTGTGGTAAATATAAAAAGATGCGTTACAAGGGTGTAGTATGTGAGAAATGTGGTGTTGAAGTAACAAGCACAAAAGTTCGTCGTATCCGTATGGGTCATATTGAACTTGTAACTCCAGTTGCACATATTTGGTATGTTTCTTCATTACCTTCTCGTATTGGTACTCTTTTAGGTATCAAAATGAAAGACCTTGAACGCGTACTTTATTATGAAGCATATATTGTTGAGAGTGGTGGGGAAGCATACTATGATGCTGAAGCAAAAACGCCAGTTCTTCAATATGATGTTTTAAATGAAGAACAATATCGTACTCTAGTTTCAAGATTTGGTGAATTAGGTTTCAAAGCTCGTATGGGTGGTGAAGTTATTCGTGATTTACTTGATTCTATAGATTTAGTTGATGCATTTACTCAACTTAAAGAAGATATTGAACTTACAAAATCTGAAGCTAAGAAAAAAACTATTGCTAAGCGTCTTAAAGTAATTGAGTCTTTCTTAAACTCTGGAAATAATCCTGCTTGGATGATGTTAACAGTACTTCCTGTTCTTCCACCAGATTTACGTCCACTTGTATCACTTGATGGTGGTAAATTTGCAGTTTCTGATGTTAATGATTTATATCGTCGTGTTATTAACCGTAACCAAAGACTTAAGCGTTTAGTTGAGCTTGAAGCTCCTGAAATTATTGTTAGAAATGAGAAGCGTATGCTTCAAGAATCTGTTGATGCACTATTTGACAATGGTCGTCGTGCAAATGCAGTTAAAGGTGCTAACAAGCGTCCTTTAAAATCATTATCTGAGATTATTAAAGGTAAACAAGGTCGTTTCCGTCAGAATCTTCTTGGTAAACGTGTTGACTTCTCTGGTCGTTCTGTAATTGTTGTTGGACCAAGTCTTAGAATGGATGAGTGTGGACTTCCTAAGAAGATGGCACTTGAACTATTTAAGCCACATTTGATTGCTAAACTTGAAGATAAAGGTTACGCAACAACTGTAAAAGCTGCTAAAAAAATGATTGATGATAAAACAAACGAGGTTTGGGAATGTCTAGCTGAAATTGTTGATGGTTATCCAATTATGCTTAACCGTGCACCAACACTTCACAAGCTTTCTATTCAGGCATTTCATCCTAAACTAATTGATGGTAAAGCTATTCAGCTTCACCCACTAGTTTGTGCGGCATTCAATGCCGATTTTGATGGGGATCAAATGGCTGTGCACGTACCTTTATCTTCAGCTGCTATTGCTGAATGTAAAGTACTTATGATGGCTTCTATGAATATCCTACTTCCTGCATCTGGTAAAGCTATTGCTACACCATCTCAGGATATGGTTCTTGGAATCTACTATATTACATTAGAAAAAAATGGTGTAAAAGGTTCTAATAAACTTTTTGCAAATGTTGATGAAATTCGTATTGCTATTGAGCATGATGCACTTGATTTACATGCAAAAGTAAGAACTAAAATTGATGGTCGTATTATTCATACTACTGCTGGTCGTATGCTTCTTAAAGCTGTTCTTCCAGACTTTGTACCTTCAGAACTTTGGAATAGAGTTATGAAGAAAAAATATATCAATGAAATTGTTGATTATGTTCAAAAACATGGTGGTATTGGTGTTACAGCTGGTTTTCTTGACCGTCTTAAAGATTTAGGATTCAAGCATGCTACTGAAGCTGGTGTTTCTATATCTATTGATGATATTCGTATACCTGAGATGAAAGAAGCTAAAGTTGCTGAATCTAAGAAAAAAGTATTAGAGATTCAAAAACAATTTGAATCAGGTCTTTTAACTGAACAAGAAAGATACAATAAAATTATTGATGTTTGGACTGATACTAATAATGTACTAGCTTCAGAGATGATGAAACTTGTTGAGACTGATAAAGATGGGTTTAACTCTATTCATATGATGGCTGACTCTGGTGCTCGTGGTTCTGCTGCACAAATCCGTCAACTTGCTGGTATGCGTGGTCTTATGGCTAAACCATCTGGTGATATTATTGAAACTCCAATTATCTCTAACTTTAAAGAGGGTCTAAATGTAATTGAGTACTTTATTTCAACTCACGGTGCTAGAAAAGGTCTTGCCGATACTGCACTAAAAACAGCGAATGCTGGTTACCTTACTCGTAAACTTGTTGATGTTGCTCAAAATGTTAAAATTATTGAGCATGATTGTCATACTCATGAAGGTATTGAGATTTCAGATATATCTGATCAAAATACTTTAATTGAATCTTTAGAAGACAGACTTAATGGTCGTGTACTTGCTGAAGATGTTATTGACCCAATTTCAAATGAAATTCTTTACGCTGAGGGTACATTACTTGATGAAGTGTCTGCTAAAGTTATAAGTGAAGCTGGAATAAAAACTGCACATATTAGAACACCAACTACTTGTAAAAGTGAAGGTGGAATTTGTGCATTATGTTATGGTGTGAATCTTGCAACTGGTTATATTGTTCGTAGAGGTGAGGCTGTTGGTATTGTTGCTGCTCAGTCAATTGGTGAGCCTGGTACTCAGCTTACTCTTAGAACATTCCACGTTGGTGGTACTGCATCAAGTACTGCTCAAGAGCGTCAAGTTGTAGCTTCTAAAGAAGGTTTTATACGTTATTATAATCTTAAAACTTATGAGTCTAAAGAGGGTAAAAATATTGTTGCTAACCGTAGAAATGCTGCTGTTCTTTTAGTTGAACCTAAAATCAAAGCTCCATTTGCTGGTAAAATTGAGATTCAAACTATCCATGATGAAGTTATTGTAAGTATCAAAAGTAAAAAAGATACAGTTCGATATTCTCTTCGTAAAAATGAGATGGCTAAACCAAATGAACTTGCTGGTATCGGTGGGCAAATTGAAGGTAAATACTATTTCCCATATGAAAGTGGAACTGAAGTTGTAGAAGATGAATCAATTGTTGAAACTATTAAAGATGGTTGGAATGTTCCTTCGAATATCCCTTATGCTTCAGAAATTATGGTTGCTAATGGTGCTCCAGTTACTCAAAAAATTCTTGCTAAAGAAGAGGGTACAATTAAGTACTTTATCTTAAAAGGTGATTATTTAGAGAGATTTGAAGGTCTAAAAGTTGGTTATGAAGTAGTTGAAAAAGGTCTTTTCGCAGCTGTAATTGATACAAATAACCGTGAAGCAGTAAGACATTATATTGCTCGTGGTTCAGTTATTGTAACTGAAGATGACGCTGCTGTAGATGCAACTACTACAATAGCTAAACCGAAATCTGATGAATCTACAGTAATTGCAGAGTGGGATCCATATTCTAACCCTGTTATTTCAGAGGCTAATGGTACTGTTAAGTTTGAAGATATTATCATTGGTACTACTGCTACTGAACAACTAGATGAACTTACTGGTAAATCTCGTTTAATGATTAATGATCACTTATCTGCTGAGTTTAAACCAACGATTGTTTTAGCTACTGAAGATGGTGAACTTTTAAGATACCAAATTGAAGCAAAATCATCTATTTATGTTGGTGATGGTGATACAGTTAAAGTTGCTGATATTATTGCTAAAACTCCAAAAGCACTTCAAAAATCATCAGATATTACTGGTGGTCTTCCACGTGTTTCTGAACTATTTGAGGGTCGTCGTCCAAAAGCAACAGCACTTATCTCAGAGATTGACGGTACAGTAAGCTTTGGTAAACCACTTCGTGGAAAAGTTCGTATCGTTGTAAGTTCTGAGCAAGGAATTGTTAAAGATTACTTTGTAGATAAATCACATGTTGCAGTTGTTGCAGTTGGTGACTTTGTTCATGCTGGTGAACGTTTAACTACTGGTATTATCTCTTCACATGAGTTACTACGAATTATGGGTGTTAAAGCACTTTATAATTACCTAGTATCTGAAGTTCAACAAGTTTACCGTTCTCAAGGGGTTAACATTGCTGATAAACATATTGAAGTTATATTTACTCAAATGCTTAGACAAATCAAGATTGTAAAATCTGGAGATACTAAGTTTATCCAAGGTGATTTAATCTCTAAAGCTAAGTTTAAAGCAGAAAATGAAAAAATAATTCGTCTTGGTGGTCGTCCCGCGATTGCTGAGCCATTCTTAGTTGGTATTACTAGAGCTGCTGTTTCAGCTGACTCTATTATATCTGCTGCATCATTCCAAGATACTACTAAAGTATTAACAGAAGCTGCAGTATCTGCTAAAGTTGATGATCTAAATGATCTTAAAGAAAATGTTATTATTGGTCGTACTATTCCTGTTGGAACTGGTATCTATAAAGATCAAGAGATTATCTTTAATACTGAAGAAGAACTTTAAACCTTAATTTTTCTTTTTCTACATGTAGAGATAACTCTACATGTAGAGACTCTTTTATTTCCCAACGTTAACAATCAATATTAATTCATTCTTAAAATAAGCTAGCTTTTATCATTTTTCTACTATAATCGCGTGTTTATAATTCTCTAAAATTTTAGAGGATTAAATTCTACTGGAAAAATTTAAGTAAAAGGAATTGTATGCCTACAATCAATCAATTGATTCGTAAAGAGCGTAAACGTGTGATTAAGAAATCAAAATCACCAGCTCTTGTATCGTGTCCACAGCGTCGTGGTGTTTGTACTCGTGTTTACACAACTACACCAAAAAAACCTAACTCGGCTTTAAGAAAAGTTGCAAAAGTTAGATTAACTTCAGGTTTTGAAGTTATTTCTTATATCGGTGGTGAGGGTCATAACCTTCAAGAACACTCTATCGTTCTTGTTCGTGGTGGTCGTATTAAAGATTTACCTGGTGTTAAGTATCATATCGTTCGTGGTGCTCTTGATACTGCTGGTGTTGCTAACAGAACTGTTGCAAGATCTAAATATGGTACTAAAAGACCTAAAAAATAATCAAAGATTATTTTTTTAAATAAATATTCAAGCTAGCTACAGGATAGACTTTAAGTAGTTTATTTTGAGTAAATTTGAGAAAATTGAAGAAGAAGGAAATTTCAAATGAGAAGAAGAAAAGCTCCCGTTCGTCCAGTTATGCCAGATCCAGTTTATGGAAGCAAAATACTGACGAAATTTATAAATAAAGTAATGCTTGATGGTAAAAAATCAACAGCAGAAAAAATTATCTACAGTGCAATGGATATCATTGGTTCACGCGGTGAAAAAACTGGAATAGATACATTTAATGAAGCTATTGAAAATATTAAACCAATTATTGAAGTAAAAAGTCGCCGTGTTGGTGGTGCTACTTATCAAGTTCCAGTAGAAGTACGCCCAGTACGTCAACAATCATTAGCTATTAGATGGTTAATTGATGCTGCACGTAAGAGAAATGAAAGAACTATGGCTGAAAGATTAGCTAACGAGTTTATGGATGCATCATCTGATAAAGGTAACGCATTTAAGAAAAAAGAAGATACATACCGTATGGCTGAAGCAAATAAAGCATTTGCTCACTATCGCTGGTAGTCACTACTTTTTAACCGTTAAAGGGGATTCTATCCCCCTTGGCAACAACAATTGACAGCTCTTTTGTAAGTAAAAAAACTTTATTTATAAAAGAGCTTATCTCTCAACTATTTAACAAGGTACATAAATATGGCAAGAAGTCACAAACTTAATGATGTAAGAAACATTGGTATTGCTGCACACATTGATGCAGGAAAAACTACAACAACAGAAAGAATTTTATTCTATACTGGTGTTGAACATAAAATTGGTGAAGTACATGATGGTGCTGCAACTATGGACTGGATGGAACAAGAACAAGAGCGTGGTATTACAATTACTTCTGCTGCTACTACTTGTGAGTGGGCTGGTAAACAAATCAATATTATTGATACTCCGGGCCACGTTGATTTTACTATTGAAGTTGAACGTTCTATGCGTGTACTTGATGGTGCTGTATCAGTATTCTGTGCTGTTGGTGGTGTTCAACCTCAATCTGAAACAGTTTGGAGACAACGTAACCGTTATAAAGTTCCATCAATTGTTTTTGTTAATAAAATGGACCGTACTGGTGCAGATTTTTATGAAGTTGAACGTCAAATTCGTGAAAGACTTAAAGGTAATCCAATGCCTTTTCAATTACCTATCGGTGCTGAAGCTGAGTTTGAAGGTGTTGTAGATTTAGTTAAAATGAAAGAAGTTGTTTGGGATGCTGACGCTGAAATGGGTTCTGCTTACCATGAACAAGATATTCGTGATTCATTAAAAGAAATTTCTGAAGAGTATAAAGAAAAAATGCTTGAAACTCTTTCTGAGATTGATGGTAACGAAGAATTTGCTGAAAAATTCTTAGAGGGTGAAGAGATTTCTCAAGAAGAAGTTAAAGCTGCTATTAAAGCTGCGACTCTTGGTATGCATGTTGTTCCAATGACTCCAGGTACTGCATTTAAAAACAAAGGTGTTCAAACTTTACTTGATGCTGTTGTTGATTATTTACCATCTCCAGTTGAATCAGCTGCGATTATGGGTACATTAATGGATGATGAAGAAGTTGAAGTAGAAGTACCATCAACTGATGAGGGTGATTTTGCAGCATTAGCTTTTAAAATTATGACAGATCCATTTGTTGGTGTTCTTACGTTTATCCGTGTATACCGTGGTTCATTAACTTCAGGTTCATTTGTTCATAACTCTACTAAAGATAAAAAAGAGCGTATTGGCCGTATCGTTAAGATGCATGCTATCAAACGTGAAGAAGTTAAAGAAATTTATGCAGGAGAAATTGGTGCAGTTGTTGGTCTTAAATCAACTACTACTGGTGATACTCTTTGTACTGGTGAAGAGAAAATCGTTCTTGAAAGAATGGACTTCCCGGATCCAGTTATATCTGTTGCTGTTGAGCCTAAAACTAAAGCCGATCAAGAAAAAATGGGTCTAGCACTTGGTAAACTAGCAGCTGAAGATCCTTCTTTTAGAGTTCATACAGATGAAGAAACTGGTCAAACTATTATTTCTGGAATGGGTGAATTACACCTTGAAATTCTTGTTGATAGAATGAGAAGAGAGTTCTCTGTTGAAGCTGAAGTTGGTGCTCCACAGGTTTCTTACCGTGAGTCAATTAAAGACGAAGTTAACCAAGAGTATAAATATGCTAAACAATCTGGTGGTCGTGGTCAATTTGGTCATGTTTACCTTACAATTAAGCCAGGTGATGCTGGTACTGGTTTTGTTTTCCATAACAAGATTAAAGGTGGAGCAATTCCAAAAGAATTTATTCCTGCTGTTGAAAAAGGTTGTTCTGAAACTATGCAAACTGGTGTTCTTGCTGGATACCCAATGGAAGATATTGATATCACTTTATATGATGGTTCATACCATGATGTTGATTCAAATGAAATGGCATTTAAACTTGCTGCATCAATGGGTTTCAAAGAGGGTTGTCGTAAAGCACGTCCATCAATCTTAGAACCAATGATGAAAGTTGAAGTTGAAGTACCTGAAGAAAACATGGGTGATGTTATCGGTGACCTTAACCGTCGTCGTGGACAAGTTAACTCAATGGGTGACCGTTCAGGTAACAAAATTGTTGATGCATTTGTTCCACTTGCTGAGATGTTTGGTTACTCAACTGACCTTCGTTCGGCTACTCAAGGTAGAGCTACATACTCTATGGAATTTGATCACTATGAAGAGGTTCCAAGAAACGTATCTGAAGAGATTCAGAAAAAGAGAAACGGTTAGTATTTAACCGTTTTCTAACACTTCCATCTTCGGAAGTGTTAATTCATAATATAACTATTTTTTATTTCTATTTTTTAGATAGAATACATACTTAAATATTAATCTAAACATACCAATAATAAAATATATGATAAATGTCCAAGTAATTGGATGTAGATAATTTTCTTTTTCATTCATTAATGAAAATCTATCTAGTGGAGTTGTTAGTAGGTCTTGGTGCATAAACAATGCTAAAATTATTAGCAAAATACTAAAGTAAATAAGTTCAATTTTTATTTTATTAATCATACGCTTATTATATCTAGTATAATTAATAAAATAAAATTTATAGGAAAAAATCTTGAAAAACATTATAATAATATCTCTTTTAACAACATTTTTATTTGCTCAGAACCCTAAAGTCTATTCTACTATAGGTGATGATATTTACAATAATGTTGATTCTATTGAAAATTTAAAATCATTATCAGCTTATCCATATGAAAAAAATAAAATTCTAAAATATGTTAATGCTGTAAAATTAAGTAAACAAATTGGTTTTAATATTGAATCTGGAAATAAAGAAGTATCCCCATCTAAGTACCTTAAAAAGTTAAGAGAGTTATCTAAGACCGATAAAGGTTTTGTTAGAAAAGTTAAAGCTATGTTTGATAAATCAATAGAAGAAGAAAATACTTTATTATTTTTAGAAATGATAAATTCTGGACTTTTAGATACTAAAGCAAGACAAAAAGAGATTATGAGTTTTTATAAAAGTCATCAAGATGATATTAGTCCAGTAGGAGTAATACAAGTATTTTTAGATGAAAATGCTAAATTAAAAAAAGAGCATACTTATTTGATAGAGGCAAAAAAACGTAAAGAACTTGCTAG
>Ga0256826_1002505_pt1 | contig 11159 bp, 11 predicted proteins | sample CV79metaG_FD_185975 | JGI IMG/M metagenome (GOLD analysis project Ga0256826, IMG submission 185975) | Hydrothermal vent microbial communities from East Pacific Rise, Pacific Ocean - CV79 | ecosystem: Environmental > Aquatic > Marine > Hydrothermal vents | place: Pacific Ocean: East Pacific Rise... | reverse complement strand
ACAGAAAAGATTGAGATTTTAGAAAAATTTTATAGTAAATTTCCTATTAAAGTAGGTCAACTCAAAGGAAACAACTTCTCTATTGTGCTTCATAATGTAGACGAAGAGGCAAAAAGCAATATTGAAAAAGTTGCAAAAGAGATGATTGACAAAGGAATTCCAAACTACTATGGATACCAACGTTTTGGAGAAGATTCAAAGTCTTATGAACAAGGAAGAGAGATAGCCCATTCAGGGAAAAAGCTTAAAGGTGCAAAAGAGAAACTTTTGGTCTCTGCTTATCAAAGTTTTTTATACAACTCTTGGCTCTCTGAGCGTGTTAATATCTCAAAAATTATTGCTAAAAATAGGGTTGATGATGCTTCAAAGCTATTGGACTATCCTTTAGAATTGGTCAAAGTATTGGAGAAGCAACCCCACTTCTTTAAACTTTTTATTGGCGATGACATGCAAGCTTACCCTTATGGAAAGAGTTACCCTATTCAAGACTTTACCAAGGCATCCAAAGAGTTTAATGCCAAAAGTCATGCACCAACAGGTCTGCTTGTGGGTTCAAAAGTTCAAAGAGCTTTGGCTGATGCACGACACTTGGAAGAAGCTTTTGATGACGATGAACTCTATGCACTTAAAGGCGACCGACGATATGCTTGGATTTTTCCTGAGGACTTATCTTTTGAACATGATAAAGAAGAAAAAAAATTAACCATTAACTTCTATCTTCCTAAAGGCTCTTATGCCACCACTTTCCTCGAAGAGATTGCCAAAAAATCACTAAAGCCTAAAATGAGAAAAGAACGATACTAACAATATGAAAATTATAAACATAGAGACAAGGATATTAAAAACAGCCCTCAAAACACCGTTTAAGACAGCTTTACGAACCGTAACCCATCTTGAGGATTTGGTCTTAATGATTCATCTTGATAATGGACTTGTTGGTTATGGAGAAGGTGCTTCTACTGCTGTTATTACAGGCGAAACGCTTATTAGCATGCAAGGTGCAGTTGAACATATCAAACCTCTTCTTATTGGCAGAGATTTAGAAAATTTTAATGCTGTACTTTTAATCATCGAGCAAAGCATGGTTCACAATACAACCATTAAATCTGCGTTAGAAATTGCATTGTATGATTTAAGAGCTCAAAGCTTTAAACTTCCTCTCTATAAACTATTAGGAGGTTCTCAAACATCATTTAAAACCGATATTACGATTAGCCTTAATGATGTGAGTACCATGTTGGATGATTGCCAAAAAGCGATTGCATTGGGTTATGATACACTCAAAATTAAAGTTGGAGAATCAATAGCCAAAGACTATGAACGTATTCATACCATTGCTCAAACCTTCTCAAATATTACCTTGCGTATTGATGCCAATCAGGCATGGAGTGCCAAAGAGTCTGTCACACTCTTAAATAAATTGGAAAAACAAAATATTGTCACAGAACTCATAGAACAACCAGTAAAAGCCAATGATTTTAGAGGAATGAAATATATAAAAGAGCGAACCATTACCCCTCTTTTGGCGGATGAGTCTGTTTTTTCTACCAAACAAGCCATTGAACTTTTGGAACTGGATGCTTGTGATTTTATCAATATTAAATTGGCAAAATGTGGGGGAATTTCTCATGCTTTAAAAATTGCTGATATTGCTGAGCTTTATAACGTTAAGTGTATGATTGGCTGTATGTTAGAAGGTCCAATCTCTGTGGCTTCAGCCGTTCATGTTGCCTCTGCAAAAAGTAACACCATTACAATGCTTGATTTGGATGGAGCCAGCCTGTTAGCAACAAATCCTGTAATAGCAGATATTTTCTTTAATGAAAGTGAAATAACCCTCGATAAAAAATCCTATGGTTTGGGCATACAAAAAGTAGAATTTAAGTAAAAATTATCTATAATTCTTAAGATTTATTTAAACAAATAAATCAATTTTAAACTTTAAGGTTATAAATGAAAATACTACTTATGTTACTTGCTTTTGCCAGTACACAATGTATGTCATCATCACTTGCTAAAATAGAAAAAAATGATAAAAAAATTATGATTAATTTATTAACAACTCAAGATATACTCATTCAAAGAGAACTTCGTTCATCAAGAATATCACGTATGGGACGAGAAACCAGAGAAAGTAGAAGCACACGTACTGCAAGAAGTTCTCTTTTTAATAAAACTACTCCATCTTTTTCACGTCTTAGTCGAAATAAAAGAGAAAACCATCGTTTGAGCAGATTAATACGAGACAGTAGAGATATTCATTATGTACATATCAACCAAATATCTGAGAAAATCAGCTCAAATCATATTTAAAAAACTTATAAATAACTATACAAAAATATCTCAAAGTATTTTCTAGAAGATTAAAATATAAAATATGTTAGAATTCTAAAAAATAATTATTATAAGTACTTAACTACTGCTATTAATAAAATGAGATATTATGACCATAATCCACCCAACCTACATTTATATTAACAATGCTTTTCAAGAAAACCTTGCGGTAGCTTTCTCTAATAAGATAGAAATCATCGACACAATAGAAAAAGTCCAAGCTCTTTATCCTAATGCCAAGCTTCATGCTTGTGAAAAAAACTCTGTTCTCTATCCTGGATTTATTAATACTCATGTGCATTTAGAGTTTTCCGCAAATAGCACGACATTAGAGTATGGCTCATTCATGCCTTGGTTGAACTCAGTTATTGAAAATCGAGAAGAGTTAATTGCTCAATGTGATAATGAAAAAATGATGCAGGCTTGTGAAGAGATGATGGATTCAGGGATTACAACCTTTGGAGCAATATCCAGTTTTGGAACAGAACTTGAAGTATGTATGAAAACACCACAAAAAGTACTGTTTTTTAATGAACTCATTGGTTCTAATGCTACAACAGCTGATATGTTGTATGGAGATTTTTTAGAACGACTTGATGCTTCTAAAACTTGTGGGCACGGTATCACTCCTGCCATTGCCATCCACTCTCCCTATTCGGTACACCCCATTGTCTTAAAACGTGCTATTAATGTTGCTAAAATAGAGAATCTTCCACTCTCGGCACATTTTTTGGAGTCTCAAGCAGAACGAGAATGGTTAGAACATGGTACAGGCGAGTTTTTGGACTTCTTTCAAAAGTTTTTTTCTACATCTTTACCTGTTACCTCAATTCAAGAGTTTATAGAGAGTTTTGATGATGTTCATACACACTTTACCCATGCCGTTCAAGCTACAAACGAAGAGTTATCTCATCTTGCCAAACATCAACACTCCATCGCTCATTGTCCACGCTCAAATCGTTTACTTGGATGTGGTCGATTAAAAATTGAAGAGTTGGTTGAACAGGATATTCCTTTTAGCCTTGCAACAGATGGACTAAGTTCTAATAATTCTTTAAATATTTTTGATGAATTACGTTCAGCTATCATGTTACATCATTTAGGACCAATTGAAAAACTAGCAAATCTTCTTATAGAAAGTATAACTTCTACACCTGCCAAATTTTTTGGACTAAATGTAGGAGAAGTCGCTCTGAATAAAAGTGCTGATTTTGCATTAATTTCATTACCAAATACTCCATCCTCTTTAGAATCCATAGCTCTACAGACCATCTTACATACTCAAAGAGTAGATCAATTATTCATCGATGGAAAAGCAATTTAAAATATTTTTAAACATTTTAAAACCCATTGATTTACTTTAGTTTATAGATATAAATTAATTATAGTTATAGTTATAAATTAATAATTTTTTCCTAGAGAAATCAAGTAATACTTATGTTACAAATTAGTTTATTTTTAATCTCTTTAATTAGATTTTTATTACTATTTAAGTTTGTATCGTTTAGACTAATAGTATTGTTTATTAAGGTAATCCCCCTTATAACTACTTTTGATAAATATGGAAAAAAATGACGGAGGAAAGATGAAAAAAATTTTGGTGCTTGTATTATTAGCGTTTACACTATTACAAGCTGAAAACGTCGGTGTAGATGAAAAATTAGGAGATTATGTTTCTCTTGATTTAACATTTATTGACGAAGAAGGGAAAAGTAGAACTTTAAAAGAGTATATGAACGGGAAACCAACGCTTATCTCTTTAAACTATTTTCGTTGTGCAGGTATCTGTACACCCCAACTCGAAGATATGGCAAAAATGTTGAGCCAATTAGAACTTGCTGAAAATATTGACTACAAAGCTTTAACCATTAGTTTTGCAGACAATGAAACACCTGCTTTAGCATCAGCAAAAAGAAACAACTTTTTAAATTCTATGGAAAGAGACTATGTGAGAGATGGTTGGCATTTTTTAATTTCAGAAAACAACTCTTCTGCAATCTTTTCTAAACAGGTAGGATTTACATATAAAAAAGAAGTATCAAAAGCAGGTGTGGTTGATTGGATTCATTCTGCAACCCTTATTATGATTTCGCCAAAAGGAAAAATTACCCGTTACCTTAACGGTATTGATCAAAATCCTTTTGATGTAAAAATGGCTTTACTAGAATCTAGTGAAGGAAAAGTAGGACCAACAATTGCAAAAACCCTACTGTTTTGTTTTGCGTATGACCCAAAAGGAAAAACATACATTTTTGTTTGGGAAAAAGTAACAGCAACAGTAATCTTAATTATTACGGTAATCTTTTTTATCTGGCTTCTAAAATCAGGAAGAAGAGCTCAAGAGAACCATCAAAACCAAAGGAGAAACTTAGATGAGTAAAACTTATTTTGACGAAACCCATTGTGCCATAGGGCACCCAAAAACGAAATTAATGCAATGGCTACTTACCATTGACCATAAACGTATTGGTATCATGTATGCCGCTGTTATGTTTACATTCTTTTTTGTAGCTGTTTTCACAGCATTTGCAATGAGATTAGAGCTGTTTGCACCAGGTGCACAGTACATGGATGGAGATACATTTAACCAAGCATTTACACTTCACGGTGTTATTATGATTTTCCTATTTATTATTCCAGGAATTCCAGCGATATTCGGAAACATTGTTATGCCACTTATGATTGGTGCGAAAGATGTATCTTTCCCAAGACTTAACTGGTTTACATTTTGGTTATATATCTTAGGATGTGGAATTGCACTTTCATCTCTATTTATTGGAGAAGGTGTTGCTGATACAGGTTGGACTTTTTATGCTCCATACTCTTTAAATACAGGAACTAACGTAATTATGGCACTTGTTGCTGCATTCGTTCTTGGTATGGCATCTATTCTTACAGGTCTTAACTTCCTAGTTACTATCCATAGACTTAGAGCTCCAGGTATGACATTTTTCAAAATGCCACTGTTTGTATGGGGTATCTACGCAACAGCATGGATTCAACTTCTTGCAACACCAGTTGTTGGTATTACATTGATTCTTGCTATTCTTGAAAAATACTTTGGTATTGGTATCTTTGATCCATCAAAAGGTGGGGATCCAGTATTGTTCCAACACTTGTTCTGGATTTATTCACACCCAGCTGTTTATTTAATGATTCTTCCAGCATTTGGTATTATGTCTGAAATTATTCCTACTTTCTCAAGAAAAGAAATTTTTGGATACAGAACAATTGCTCTATCTTCAGCATCAATTGCTGGTATTGGTTACTTGGTATGGGGACACCACCTTTACACATCAGGTATGTCAGATACAGCTAAATCAGTATTCTCATTCTTAACTTTCTTTGTTGCTATTCCAACAGGTGTTAAGTTCTATGACTGGATTGCTACAATGTACCAAGGTAAAATTGTTCTTTCAACTCCAATGATTTGGGCTTTAGGAACTATTATTACTTTTGCTATTGGTGGTATCACAGGTATTACTATTACAATGATTGGTCTTGATATTCACTTACAAGATACTTATTACTCTGTTGCTCACTTCCACTACGCTATTCTTGGTGGTGTTGTATTCTTAATGTTTGCGGGTATGCATTACTGGTTCCCATTAATCACAGGTAAAATGTACAATGAATCTAAAGCTAAAATTGCTTTTTATGTTCAATTTGTAGGATTTAACCTTTTATGGTTCCCAATGTTTATCGCTGGTTACTATGGTATGCCAAGACGTTATTTCGATTACTTACCAGAATTTGAAATTTATCATCAAGCATCATTCTTTGGAGCAATTATCTTTATTGCTGGTCTTATCTATATGTTTGTTGTATTTTACAAAGGTTGGACAAAAGGCGAGCCATCAGGAACAAACCCATGGAATGCAACTACACTAGAATGGCACATGCCTTCATCTCCACCACCATTAGAGAACCATTCAAAAGTTCCTTATGTTGACTTTGAACCGTATGAGTATCATCATGGAGAACCAGTTGTTAAATTTAACTATGAAACTATGCAAAGGATAGATTAATGTCACACGAATATGTACCAGAAATTGCAACGGATCGTGAAGGAAACCAACATGAAGTTCAAGGTTGGCAAGATGATTTTTACGGCGGGAAACTAGGTTTTTGGCTGTTTATGTTTACAGAAGTAATGATGTTTGGAGCAATGTTCCTTTCACTTGCTTATTACAACAGTTTACACCCTCAAGAGTTTATTGAAGCATCAGCTTCTTTAAACAGATACTTGGGTGGATTCAACACAGTTATACTATTAATTTCAGCACTAACAATGGGTCTTGGTCTTCTTAAAATGAGATCAGGAGACATTAAAGGTGCAAAGCTCATGATTTGGGCAACTATTTTATTGGCACTTATCTTCTTAGGCGTAAAAGCTGTAGAGTGGACTGCTGAATATCATCATGGTGTTTTCCTTGGTTTACCTGCAATGCAAGGTGGTCACGAAGGTTCAATGCCATTTGGTAAAATTTTATTCTTCGGAATGTACTTTACAATGACAGGATTACACGGATTCCATATTATTCTTGGTATCGGTCTTATGATTTGGTTGTTAAAAAGAATTAATGCAGGAAAAGTAAGCCCAGAGCATCATATCCTACATTGGAACATCGCACTTTACTGGGATATTGTACACCTTATTTGGGTATTTGTTTTCCCTTATTACTACATGATCGGAGCAGGCGTAAGCGTAGCAACAGGAGGACATCATGGCCACTAATAACATTGACTATAACGTAGAAAAAAAGATTTATTACAAAATCCTTATTGGACTATTATTATTAACAGCTGTAACTTTTATACAGCCTCATCTATTCTTGGCTGGTGCTTCGTTTGTACCACAAATGATGATTGCTGTTATTAAAGCTTACTTAATTGTAATCTACTACATGCACTTAAAAGGCGAGAAACTTATTATATCAATGGTGTGGTTTACACTGGGACTAGTAATCGTATTCTTTATTATTATCATTGGTATCGATGTTGCCAATTTCCAATTTGGAGCTGAAAGCTACATTACTTCAGCACCACATGCAAACTAAGGAGTATTTATGAGTAATACATTAGAAGGATTTAATGCTAATGCCTCTTCATTTAATGAAGGGATGGATACTGCTTTTGCTATCCATTTTAGTTTATCAACGCTATTAATTTTATCGGTAGTTGCACCAATGATTTATTTTGCTTGGAAGTACCGTGCAGATAAAGTAAAAAATGAAGATATTGGAAATGTAACACACAATACACTTTTAGAAGTGTTGTGGACAGGTATTCCTGTAATTATTATGATGGTATTTTTTTACTATGGTAATACAACTATGGAAGTATTTAGAACAATGCCAGCAGAAGCACAAAGTAAAATTATTCATGTTGAAGGTTCAAAATGGAAGTGGAAATATGAATATGCACCAAATGAAAATGGTTATGTTCATAAAATCACAAGTCTATTTGATCAAAAAACACGTACTGTAAAAAGAGCATTGTATGTACCAAAAGATACAAACATTATCTTAAAGATGACTGCACCATTAAATGATGTTATTCACTCTTACTACATTCCTGCATTTAGAACAAAAGAAGATGTTGTTCCAGGAAGAATCACTAAACTTTGGTTCAATGCTGGTAAAGTTGGAACTTATGATGTAGAATGTGCCGAGTACTGTGGTACAGCTCACTCATACATGCTTTCTAAAATCGTTGTTATGGAAAAAGCTGATTACGAAGCTTGGTTCAACAGTGAAAAGAAAACACCTAATGAAGAAGTTGGAGCTGGTGGTTCTAAAGGTAAATCTCTTTATGAAGACAATGGTTGTGCGGCTTGTCACTCAATGGATGATTCAACAATCGTTGGACCAGGACTTGCAACTGTTAAAGGTCAAGATGAAGCATACTTAAAAGATGCTATTGTTAACCCTGATAAAGATGTACCAGCTGGATTTGTTGCAGGTGTTATGCCTCCATTTGCTCTTTCTGATGCAGATGTTGCAGAACTTGTTAAATACATTAAAACTGGTAAATAATGATAAAAGAGTTTATCTCACTTACTAAATTTGTTCTCTCCTTTGCAGTCTCTTTATCTGCACTCTTTGCCTATATTATGGCAAAGGGAGAGGTGGGAATGGATATGATTTATGCAACCCTTGCAGTACTTTTAGTTGCAATGGGTGTTTCCACATTAAATCAAGTTCAAGAATACAAAGAAGACTCCAAAATGGAGCGAACTAAAAACCGTCCTATCGCTTCTGGTAGAATGTCTCCCAAAACAGGTATTATTATTGCTACAATTTTAATTCTTGCTTCTTTTGCACTTATCTACTCTCTACTTGGTCTTACAGGTATTAACTTCTTTGCATTTGCATTTATATGGTATAACCTTATGTATACACCATTAAAGAAAAAATCTGCATTGGCTGTTGTTCCAGGTGCGATTTTAGGCGTTATTCCTCCTGCTATTGGTTGGTTGGTTGCGGGTCATACACTGTTTGAATTAGAGTTCTATGCCTTGGCAATGTTCTATTTTATTTGGCAAGTACCTCACTTTTGGTTGTTGGTAATGCTTTTTCATGGAGATTATAAAGATGGCGGTTACCCAACTGCAATGCGTCTTTTTGGAGAAGGAACACTTCAAAGACTTACTTTTGTATGGTTAATGTTAACCATTAATGCAGGTATTTTCATGGTATATATTTTTGAAGTCTATTCAATAATAACAACTATTTTAATAACAGCACTAGGAGTATGGGCTTTCCTTACTTCAACAAAACTGCTTAAAAGAGAGTTTAAACTGTCCGATGCACGTGCTATTTTTTGGAAAATAAATGCTGCATTTTTAGGAACTATCATTCTACTTAGTATTGATGAATTTATTAAACATCATGTTTAGTCTTATTTGTGATGGGTTTTAACCCATCACAAACAATTGGTCGCTTTTTATAATCACTAAAATTTAGTTTTTATAAAATGTTACTAAACTTCAGAACTAAAAATTTTCAAGGAAATAATAATGGAACAAAAAATGTATGATGTAAAAACCATATTGGATACAATTTTTAACAGTAAAAAAGCCCCTATAAAAAAGAGACTTATTTATGATAAATCTTCAATAGGAGGATTAAGTAGTCAATGGATTAAAATTTTACTTTTCATTATGCCTTTTATTATGTATGCTTCTCTCTTTAACCCTCGTTCATTTGAATACTTGGGTATTGCACAAGCAATTGTTTTTTATATTATTCTACTTGTTTTTGCAATGCAAATTGTTATAGCCGTTGCTTTCTTTAATAATAGAAGTGTTGTTAAGAAAATTACTCCATCATGGGAGCATTACTTTAAAGGTGTTGAACTTAAAATGATTTTATCGTCAGGAGTAACTCCTTATGTTGATTTTATACAACATTATGAAAAAACATTGAATAAAAATCTAAACAATGAAGAGTTACATCAAGAACTTCAAAATGCTTTTTCAGTAATGGAAGATGAAAATCGTGATTTAATAGATGCAATTAACCGTGATAAAAAATCAAAAAACTAGGAAAATAGAAATGTTTAAAAAAATTATATTATTAAGTTTGTTTACTTTAGTATCTTTATCTGCATCAGACTTATTAAAAGAAAAATGTAAAAAAAATGATGCTACCGCTTGTTATAACGTAGCCCTACCCCTTATTTCTGGGGATAACTCTAAAGTTCAAGAGATGCTTGAAGAAGGAATGGACTATATGCAAAAAGCATGTAGACTAGGAGAAAACAAAGGCTGTGATGCTATTGGAGACCGATATTATAAAGATGCAAATTTTGGTATCGCAAGAAAATATTTAACAGATTCATGTAATAGAGGTATCAAAAGTGCCTGTGAAGCGGTGGGAACAATTTATCGTGATGGTCATGATGTAAAAGCAGATGATGTGTTGTCAAGAGAATTTTATGAAAAAGCATGTGCGTTAAAGAGTGGAGATGCTTGTTATAATGTAGCAATTATCTACCGTGGGGGCTTTGGAGTTCCAAAAAATCGCCTAAAAGAGAAAGAGTTTTATAAAAAAGGTTGTGATGTAGGGCTTAAAGCGGGCTGTATGAGATTTACTGAATTGGACAATGAAGACAAAGGAATTGAAACAGGACTTTGGGCTACTATTAAAAATTTCTTTAAATAAGAATGCCTATTTTTAGTTATTTAGGAGTAAATCACTCCTAAATAGGCTTAAAATACCCACATATAAAAAAACAATTTCAGTGATTTTTGTATCATTTCTACCTCTTAAAACAACTCTTCCTTATCAAAAAAACTTCTTCATTAATTTTTTAAGTCTTGTATAATCAAAATATATTATAATTATTATTGAATGCGATAATTAGAAGTTAATTAACGTATAACAAAAAATTATAAGGGGGTTATGTATGCAATCAAATGCAGCATTAGAATATGACTATTCAATCGCAAAACTGTTTACATACGCAACAATTTTGTTTGGATTCTTAGGTATGTTGGTGGGAACACTTCTCGCAGCACAACTTGCTTTTCCTGAATTAAACTACTTAATCGGAGAGTATGGTACATTCTCAAGGCTAAGACCAATTCATACAAACACAGTTGTTTTTGGCTTTACAGTTTCTGGTATTTTTGCTACATGGTACTATTTAGGACAAAGAGTTCTAAAGGTTTCTATGGCTGAATCAAAGTTCTTAATGGTAATAGGAAAAGTTCACTTTTGGCTCTATTTTATAGGTGCTTTATTGGCAACAGTTTCTTTACTTTTTGGAATTTCTTCTTCTAAAGAATATGCTCAATATGAGTGGCCATTTGATATTGT
>Ga0256826_1002504_pt1 | contig 11160 bp, 4 predicted proteins | sample CV79metaG_FD_185975 | JGI IMG/M metagenome (GOLD analysis project Ga0256826, IMG submission 185975) | Hydrothermal vent microbial communities from East Pacific Rise, Pacific Ocean - CV79 | ecosystem: Environmental > Aquatic > Marine > Hydrothermal vents | place: Pacific Ocean: East Pacific Rise... | reverse complement strand
ACTAATTGTAACGAAACAGTCACAGTAACTTTCACATCAACCGATGCATGCGGAAACGCAACAGTTGAGACAAAAGCCTTCATAGTAAATGATGTAACAGCTCCTGTAATAACAGTACCTGCTGCAGATTTAACCATGCAGTGTTTTGATGCAGCCTTGGTAGATGCATGGACAGCAACAGCAAGTGCCACAGATAACTGTGATGCAGCTGCAACTGTTGTTCCTACCTATACTTTCCCTACTACAAACTGTCAATCAGTAGTAGTAACATTTACATCTACAGATGCTTGTGGTAATGTAGCAGTAGAAACAAAAGAATTCATAGTGAATGATAATACAGCTCCAACAGCAGTATGTCAAGCTATTAGTATCGATTTAGATGCAAATGGTCAAGCTATGATTACTGCTGACCAGTTAAATGGTGGTTCTACAGATAATTGTACTCCAGACGTTGATTTAGCATTTAGTGCTTCTCAAGTTAATTTTGATTGTACTCATGTTGGTAATAATACTGTTACATTAACAGTAACTGACGAGTGTGGTAATACTTCTACTTGTGATGCAACAGTTACTGTAAACGATGTTACAGCTCCTGTTATCACTTGTCCAGCCGACCAAGATTTATTGATTGGTGCCGGTTGTGAAGTTGCTTTACCAGATTATGAGTCACAATTAACAACTGCTGATGCATGTGGAATAGCTACTATAGTTCAAACTCCTGCTGCCGGTACAATGTATACTGGTGCTGATGTTGGTGTTTATACTGTAAGTTTTGAAGTAACAGATGTAAATGGTAATGTTTCTAATTGTTCATTTAATGTAACAGTATTAGATGCAGAAGCCTTTACTATAGATAATGTAACTTATACTGACGTACTTTGTAATGGTGCAGCTGATGGAACTATCACTGTAGCTACTACTGGTGGTCCTTCCGGACTATTCTATAGTATTGATGGTATAGATTATACTAATACCACAGGATTATTCACAGGTTTAGCACCTAATACTTACACAGTAAGTGTGAAGAATACCAATGATTGTTTAGCTACATGGGTACCAGATATTACAATTACAGAGCCTACACCACTGGTGATAGACGATGTATTAACAACCAATGTAACAGGTTGTGCTGGTAATACAAATGCTACTATTGAAGTAGTTGCTAGCGGTGGTACTCCTGCTTATGAATATTCTATCGATAACCAAGCTACATGGCAAGCAGATCCTTTATTTATTGATCTTGCTGCCGGTGACTATGATATCTTTGTAAAAGATGCTAATGGTTGTATTACTCCTTGGGGAATTACTATTCACGTTAATGAGCCAGCACCTGTCATGTTAGTTGACATTGATGTTGTTCATGTACTTGGATGTTATGGTGATTTAACAGGAGAAATTCATATTGATGGAACAGGTGGAACAGGAACTTTAAGTTATTCTATTGATGGTGGAGCCAATTTCTTTGATAATGGCGGACATTTCACTGGATTAGCTGCTGGTTTCTACTTTGTTCAAATCATGGATGAAAATGGATGTGATTATATTCTTAATAACCCAGTTGTTATTAACGAGCCTCCAATGTTATTTGTTTCAGATGTTGTAGTTACTGATGTAACTGAATGTTATGGCAATACTGACGGAGTTCTTGATATTTCAGCAACAGGAGGAACAGGAACTATACTCTACTCTATTGATGGAGGAGCTACTTTCGTTGACAATGGCGGTTTATTTGAAAACATAGCCGGTGGCGATTATAATATCTTCATTACAGATGATAATGGATGTTCAGGTGAATACTCTGGTAACCCTGTAACTGTTGGTCAACCAGTTCAAATTACTATGATAGTAACATCAGGTAATGTGAGTGGATGTGCCGGAAATACAGATGGATTTATTTCAATAAGCTCTACAGGTGGAACAGGTGTTTACACTTATTCTATTGACGGTGGTGCAAGTTGGAGTTCTTCAACTGATTTTACAGGTTTAGTAGCTGGTTCTTACACCGTAATGACTCAAGACGACTTAGGTTGTGTTCAGCCATATGATGCTAACCCAGTTATTATTACTGAGCCAGATGCTATTACTTATGATGACGTAACTACTACAGATTTAACTTGTTTTGAATCTGCTGATGGTGAATTGATGATTACTGCCACGGGTGGAACAGGAATCTTAACTTATTCAATTGATGGTGGTGTTACTTACCAAACTGATCCTAATTTCTTCGGATTAGCTGCTGGTGATTACACACTCATGATTTTGGATGAAAACGGATGTGCGGTTTCTTACCCAAGTAACCCTGTTGTTATTTCTCAACCAAACGAGATTGTTATCTCTAATGTTGTGGTAACACCTAATTCATGTACAGGTTCAGTAGGATCAATTACAATAACTGCAAATGGTGGTGATGGTAGTTTGAAGTACTCTATTAATAATGGAGCAAATTATCAAACTAGTAACTTCTTTGGTAACTTAGATTCTGATACTTATATTGTAAAAGTAAAAGATGGAAGTGGATGTGATCAGCTCTATGACGGTAATCCAGTTGTAGTAGAAGATTTAACTGCTTCTAATGTTGTTATCAACGTAAGTCCTGGTACTGAAGTTTGTACAGGAACCAATGTAACACTTTCAGCGAATGCTTATCAGGCTGTTAGCTATACTTGGAATACTGGACAAACAGGAGCAACAATTATTGTTTCCGAAACCAGTGCAGGTACAGTTGATTACACATGTACAGTAGTTAACGAAGATGGTTGTGAGAGTTCTGCAACAGTAAGTATTACATATAATGCTGGATCCGACATAGAAATTACTGTTGATCCTGGATTATTTGTAGTTGTAGATGAACCTGTCACTTTAGAAGCTTATGCACCAGATGCTTTAAGTTATTCTTGGGAACCAGGTGGCTCTAATGACCCAACTATTGTTGTTACATCAAATGTTGTAGCGACAATTGAGTATACAGTTACAGTTATTAACAACATTGGTTGCGAAACAACTGCTTCAGTAGATATTACTTGGGGTCATGTTGCCGTAACTGAATTAGAATCTGATATTATGTCTATCAATGTATATCCTAATCCGAATAATGGAGAGTTTAGTCTGGAATTAACCGGAGTGAGCGAGGAAGTGAAAATTTCCGTAATCGACTTTGCCGGAAGACTAATCCAAGAGGAGAAAATACTTGATATTACAGCAGATAAAGTGAAGAAACAATTTGACTTAGGTGATTATGAAAGAGGTATCTACTTCTTGAGAATTACTCATGGTGAGAAAGTTTCTTACAAAAAGGTTGTTGTTCAATAAATTTTGAATCTGGGAAATCTCCCACAAAGCCGCTCCAATATGGGGCGGCTTTTTTTTTGCCCACAGTTTACCAGTAGCTTGATTGCAAATCCAAGCAAAATATAGTATCTTTGTAACTATAATTTTGGCTTAATGTATAAATCATTAACGAATTCAAAATCAACTAATCATGAAAAATTTTCTACTACTAATAAGCATCTTTATATTATCTATATCATTAGCTGGAGCGCAATCTGCTAAAAAACTTGTTAGAATTGCCGATAAGCAGTTTAAAGAGAATAAAGTTCAAGAAGCTAAAGCCACCTATAGCCATGCCATAAAAGTTGATCCTAATTTAGTTGCTGCCTATTCAAAAAGGGCTGCTGTATTTGAGCGACTTGGGAAAGTAGATTTGGCTATTGAGGATTTGGATGTGGTGAATAAATTAGATGTAGACGATGATGAAGCTTGGTTAAAAAATGCGAATTTGAACTATACTAAAGAAGATTATAAAAAAGCATCTGTAAAATATGCAGGATATTTAAATATTGAAGACAAAGATTTGTCAATATATAGCAGGCAGATAGAGTGCTTACGTATTATTGGAGATTATCAAAAAGCCTTGTTTTTTGCTAATAAAAAACTGGAGGTTAAAGCAAATGCAAAAACTTATTTTGAAATTGCAGAATTGCAATATATTCTAAAAAATTACAAAGCTGCTGAGGGAAGTTATAGAAGTGCCATAAAAGAAGTGCCTAGTAATTTGAATTATCATAATGGCTTGGCTTTAGCCCTGTACTTTCAAGATAGATTTGATGCCACTGTTGGGGAATGCAATATTGTCCTTCGCTCTGATAAAAACAATAAAACTGCTCTGTTAACAAGAGCCAAGGCTTATCATAAAAAAATAGATTATACTTATGCCATAAACGATATGTCTAAAATAATTGTTCAGTATCCCAATGATGACGATATTTTGGACAATAGAAATTTTAGAGGAGATTTATACTTAGAGTATAGTCAACATATGAATGCCATAGCAGACTATTCACGTGTATTGAACGATGACCCCGAAAACACTTATGCTTTGTTCAAAAGAGCACAGGCTTACGAAGAAATTACTCGTAACGACGAAGCCAAGGAAGATTTAGCAAAAATCATTGCTGTTTCAGCAAGTGGAGTAGTAGTAAGCGAAAGTATTTTAAGCAGTTCAAAAACGAAACTCTATAATTTGCGAAGAGAATCTGACAAGCCGGTTGTTACAATCCTCAATGGAAATGTAAGTGGTGATAACATCAGAATAACATTTGATACCGAACAGATAGATTTAAATATTCTTGCAGAAGACGATAGCGAAATAAAAAAACTAACTGTTGACGGAGAATCTGTATCAATTGGTGCAAACTCCGGGAAACTCAATTTAAATCACACTGTAATAATTGGTGACAAAGAGAGTATAGATATTAAGGCTGAAGACACATATGGCAATACTTCAATAACAACATTTGTATTAAACCGAGTAGAAAACAATCCTCCAATAGTGAATTTTTCTCTTCCATATACCAATGCCAGTCGTGAAATGATTTTAGATGCTGACGACTCCAGAGTTTATTTTGAAGGTAATATTGAAGATGAAAGTTTGATAAAATCTATCATGATTGATGATGTTCTTATTCCATTTAACAGAGAAGAGAAAAATCCTGTTTTTACAACTAATTTAGATTTAAGAAATAAATCAAAAGTAGTTATTAAGGTAGTAGATATTTATGATAATATTTTTCAAGAAGAGTATTATTTAAATAGAGAAGAAGCCATATATGCAGCAGATAGCCCAATGGGAAAAACATGGGTTGTATTCTTGGAAAATTCAGATTACGAGTCATTTGCTTCGCTTGATGGACCCGTAAAAGATATCCGATTAATGAAAACAGCATTATCTAATTACGAAGTGCATAATATTATTCATAAAAAAGATTTAACTAAACAACAAATGGAGCGTTTCTTTAGTATTGAATTACGTGATATGGTGAAAAATAACCACGTGAATTCACTCGTAGTTTGGTATGCCGGACATGGTAAGTTTCAAAATGAAACAGGCTATTGGATTCCTATTGATGCTAAAAGGAATGACGAGTTCTCCTATTTCAATATAAATAATTTAAAAGCAGGAATGCAGTCCTATGCCACCGAATTAACACATACATTAGTAATTACCGATGCTTGTGAGTCCGGGCCTTCTTTTTATGAAGCAATGAGGAGCGACATAGAAGTAAGAAGTTGCGATGATGAAAAAGCTATAAAATTTAAATCATCTCAAGTGTTTTCTTCTGCAGGTTATGAGTTGGCTTCAGATAATTCACAATTTACCAAAACTTTTGCAAACTCTCTTGTAAACAATTCAAACACATGTCTTCCTATTGAATCTATTGTGCTTAGCGTTGGTGATGCTGTTTCTAAGGACAATCAACAGAAACCACAGTTTGGCAATATTTCTGGTTTAGAAGATGAAAATGGCACTTTCTTTTTTATTAAAAGGGTAACAAAAACACCTAATTCCGAAGACAAAGGCAGCTCTGTAATTAAGCAACAATAAGGCATTAGGATATGCCTAATTTACTAAAAATATTAAAATCCCTTTTAGGATTACTCCTGATTATTGTGCTAGGAACAATTTCGTTTCAGGCTAATTCTCAAACTTATTTTTTCGAAAATTATAGTGTAAGACAAGGACTCCCTAATAGTCAGATATACGATATATTGCAAGGTAAAGATGGCTATATTTGGTTAGCCAGTCCATCAGGTTTATGCCGATTTAATGGAAAGAAGTTTGAAACATATGGCCCACAACAGGGCATTGAGGAGAGCTCCGTAAGAGCCATTTATTTAGATGACCAGGGTCAACTGTGGGTGGGTTTTGAAAATGGCCATGTGTATGTAAAAACCAATGATGAATTCACAATTATAATAAACGATAGTATCAACCCTAAGGGCAAGATTAGTGATTTAACTCAAAATAAAAATGGAGATATTGTTGTTGTTACCATCAATACAGGTTTATTTCTCATAAAACAAGCTTTAACATCATCTCAGTCTATTCAACACTTTACTGCCAAAGATGGTGCTGTTGAGGTCATTTATAATTGTGAGACATTGAGTGATGGAAATACCTATATGGTAACCAGTGTGGATTTGGTTTATATGGATTCGGATAGTAGCAGCTTTCATTATTTTCGTCCCAAAGATTTTCCGAAATTTTTCCGAACTGTTTGTTTTCTTGAGGATAGAGAAGGGAATATTTGGATAGGGAAGTATAATGGGGGTTTGTATAAATACAATCCCAAAACAGGGAAGTATTTATTTTTTGACCTCCGTGATGGTTTAGCAAAAAACTTTGTAAGCACTTTATTCGAAGATTCAAAAGGACAGATTTGGGTTGGTACATGGGGAGGAGGTCTTAGCTTAATAGCTAATGATAAAATACAAATTAATTTTGATCAATTGAATGGCCTATCAGGGCTCAAGATATATAAAATCATTGAAGATAAAGAAGGGAATATCCTTATTGCAACTCGCGAAAATGGTTTCCAAATATTTAAAGGGAAACAATTTCTTTCCATGACCGAAGATGATGGTTTGCCAAATTTGCAAGTTTGGGATATATGCGAAATGCAAGACAGCTCAATTCTTTTGGCCACCAATAATGGTATTGCACACCTAGAGTTTGAATCTCCTATAAAGGCAAAGGTTATAAATGTATATAGCCAAAGTAATAAGGATTTAATTAGCAATAATATAAGATATTTAAAAAGAGATAATGATGGCAATATCTGGATAGCTACTGCTTTGTCCGGTATTCAAAAATACGATATTAAACAAAAGAAATTTATTTATGATGAGTTTTTAAATTCCAATTTACCTCGAAATGTAAAGCTAATTAGTTCTCTGGAAATTTCGGGTGATGAGTTGTATATAGGAACTGTGGATGGACTACTTCATCATCAAATATCTACTAAAAGAACTCAAACACTTTCACATATTAGTGGTTTGTCAGGAAGTGATATTTCTGCGCTCTATCATGCTAAAGACAATAAAATATGGGTTGGTGTTAGAAATTTAGGTCTTAATTTTATTGATGACCATGTAATTACTTCTTTACCCAAAACCAAGAATATTACACCTATATGCTTTACGGAGGATTCTAATGGGGACTTATGGGTAGGTACTTTTAAAGGAGTTTACAAACTAGATGGAGACAGCTTGATCCGGCAAGTAGATGGGCAAAGTGGCCTGCTTTCTAATTATGTTAGTTTAATTCATTTTTTAGACGATAATAGATTATTGATAGGAAGTAATAATGGTTTAAATATATATTATTTAAATAGTGGAAAGATAATACATTATAATAAAAACTTAGGCTATACAGGTATTGAAACTAAAAAAGGAGCTTTTTTGGAGCGCCCCAATGGTGTTTTACTATTGGGCACTACTGGTGGTTTGATGATTTATAATTCCCAAAGCGATGAAAGAAATTTGGTAGAACCTTTTGTTCATATTAGCGGAATGAAAGTAAATATGCAGAAAGAGTCCATGCTGGACCGCCATTCCTATCACCATTACGAGAACTCTTTCTTGTTTAATTATCAGGCTATTTCTTTGAGTAATCAACCCGGTTTGGTTTACCAAGTGATGATGGAAGGAATTGATAGAACATGGCGCGAACCTACACAATCGCAAAGTATTAGTTACTCGCAATTGGCTCCAGGAGATTATAAGTTTATGGTGAAGGCCATCACTTTTGATGGAATAGAAAATACAGAACCTGCAACTTATAGTTTTACAATTAGCCCTCCTTTTTGGAAAACTTGGTGGTTTATTGGTGGAAGCTTATTCATCATTATAGTTTCAATATTCTCAGCGGTGAGATACAGAATCTATTTGCTAAAAAAGGAAAAGAGAGTTTTAGAACAAAAGGTTGCTGATAGGACCAAAGAAATTTCACAAAAGAATGAACTTCTAGCAGATAAGAATAAGCATATTACAGATAGTATAAATTATGCACGCCGTATACAATACGCTACAATGCGACCCGAATCTCAACTTAGTAATTTGTATTCAGGAGCCTTTATTTTATATATGCCAAAAGATATAGTGAGTGGTGATTTTTATTGGTATAGCAAGAAAGGGAAGAGCTTAATTGTGGCTGCTGCAGATTGTACAGGTCATGGTGTCCCAGGTGCATTCATGAGTATGCTGGGAATAGCTTATTTAAATGAAATTGTTGGAAGAATGAATAAGTTTTCTGCTGGGGATATTTTACAAAAATTGCGAGCAAATGTAATTGGCGCCTTGCATCAAAGTGATAGCGCAGAATCTGCAAAAGATGGAATGGATATCGCATTACTGGTTTTAGATACTGAGAAGCATATATTACAGTATTCGGGAGCCTATAATCCTCTTTATATTGTAAGGAATGGGGAATTGATAGAAGAAAAAGCCGACCGTATGCCAATAGGTGTTCATGCTCGCGATAAGCAAAGTTTTAGCAATCATGCAATTCAACTTGAAAAAAACGATCAACTATATATTTTTACTGATGGATTTGCCGACCAGTTTGGTGGACCTAAAGGAAAAAAGATGAATTATAAACGATTTAAAAACTTAATTCTTAATCAAGAGAATCTTCCCGAAGAAAAACAGAAGAAAAATTTATTTGATGCTTTTATAGCTTGGAAAGGTGAGAATGAACAATTAGACGATGTTCTTGTAATAGGATTGACTGTATAATCTTGTCAAACTCATTTTGCAATAATGATTTTTCCTTTTATAATCATTTCATTCTGTGTTAAAACAAAGTAGTACATCCCTTCTGACCATTCTTCTGTTCTTAGTTCAAAATAATTCTGTTGAGTGAATAATTTCCTAATAAACTGCCCACTTATTTGATAGATAGAAATCTCCCATTTTTTGTATTCAGGATTATTAAAATAAATTCTACCACCACTCCCCATTGGTTGCGGCCTTACCTGATATCCGGATTCATTTTTTGAGATTACTTCGGTGGAAATGATATTTGAAAAATCACTGATACCAAGTTCCAGTTTATAATAAATTGTCTTGTTTTTTGGAGGATGTTCATCAATAAAACTATAGGGCTGTTGAAAATTAGGGTCTCCACAAACTCCTCCGATTTCTCCTATAACATCAAAGAAAAGAGAATCAATAGAACGCGTGATTAAAATCCCATTACAAGTTTCTCCTTCCTGTATAGCCCATTTAAGTAGTACTTCTTCTTGATTTTCAGTAGCATAAAAATAAGCCAAAATAGTTTCTTGAGCCATCATCTTGGAGCCTGAAAACAAACATAAAGTTGCACAAATTATTTTAAATATAAGTGTTCTCATTTAAGTAAAGAATGAGTTATTATAGTCGTTTGGTTTAGCTTTTCCTGACAGTTTGACGAGTAATATATTTGAAAAAAAATGCTTCATCCCATTTTATCAGGAAATTAAATATTATAAACATAAGTATTTCCCTGATTTCGGTATTAATTTTTATTTTTCTTTCTTAAGAATATTATGTCTAGTATTTTTGTAAGTTCATTAGCAAACAAATATTCAATATATGAATACTAAAGTGAGTGCCGGTAATCTAGGAAAAAAAGTAAGATCTGATTGCCATATAGAAATGCAAATCCACAAAAGTGGAGGAAGACAAATTGAGATAAAATCAAAGGTTGATGTGATGTTTGGAAGGGCAAACAGAGAATTACTCAATAATATTTTAGATTATTTTGAAATAGAACATGTGTCAGTTCATATGCAAGATGCAGGTGCTTTACCTTTTGTTATTGCTGCTCGTGCCGAAGCATGTATTAGGAGTTTACTTGAAACAAATAAAGAGTATTTATTAGCACAACAAGCCTTTAATACAAGCGATACCCTAAAAGAACAGCACCGGTTCAGCCGTTTATACCTTCCTGGAAACACACCCAGCATGATGTTGAATGCCGGTATTCATAATCCCAATGGATTAATTCTTGATTTGGAAGATGCTGTAGCTCCCGATAAAAAGCATGAAGCTCGTTTTATGGTTAGGAATGCGCTAAGAACACTTAACTTTTACGGTGCGGAGCGAATGGTTCGCATTAATCAAGGTGAGCGAGGATTGGAAGATTTAGAGTTTGTGATTCCTCATCATGTCAATCTTATATTGGTTCCTAAAGTAGAAGAAGCAGCTCAACTTATTAATGTTCAACAAAAGATTGACGAGATAAAAGCTAAAAATAACATCAATCATCCTATTTGGCTTATGCCTATTATTGAGAGCGCTAAAGGAGTAATGAATGCTTACGCTATTGCTCAAGCTACAAATACTGTTTCTTCTATGGCCATTGGTTTAGAAGATTATACAGCTGACCTAGGTGTAAAAAGAACACAGGAGGGAACAGAGTCTTTTTTTGCCCGTAATATGGTTGTAACAGCATCTGTGGCAGCAGGTATTCAAGCAATTGACTCAGTTTATTCCGATGTGAGCGATATGGAAGGCTTAGCGGCAAATGTTCGGACATCAAAATCATTAGGTTTTATCGGAATGGGATGTATTCACCCTCGACAAGTAAGAGTGATTCATGAAAATTATGCTCCTGATGAAGTAGAAATTGATAAAGCAAGGAAAATATATAGAGCTTTTATGGAAGCTAAAGAAAAAGGTTTGGGAGTAGTTTCTCTTGGAACAAAAATGATTGATGCTCCTGTGGTTAAACGTGCCGAAAAAGTGATTAAGTTGGCTGTTGACATGGGTAAATTGGCTGAGGATTGGATTGAAATTGGAAAGTAGAGAGTGGAAAGTTAGAGAGTGGAAAGTTAGAGAGTG
>Ga0256826_1002502_pt1 | contig 11182 bp, 10 predicted proteins | sample CV79metaG_FD_185975 | JGI IMG/M metagenome (GOLD analysis project Ga0256826, IMG submission 185975) | Hydrothermal vent microbial communities from East Pacific Rise, Pacific Ocean - CV79 | ecosystem: Environmental > Aquatic > Marine > Hydrothermal vents | place: Pacific Ocean: East Pacific Rise... | reverse complement strand
GGGGTTGAATCTCCACTTTTGATTATAATATGACATACTTTTTAACTTTCTTTTATTATTTTCATATAATACTATTATATTTATAAAGGAATTATTATATTTACCAAACCTTGAATTAATTTAGCTGATTATTATCATAATGTAGATTAGCATAAAAGAGATTATTGAAATTAGGATTAATATATAAGTAAAATTTGAAGACAGTTTCAATAGCAAAATATATGATGATGTAAAAGAAAGTATTATTGAGTATTGAGAATATTGCTTAATTTAAGCTTTTTTTAACGTGGGAACTGGGTGTAAGTTTATTTGGTATTACTATTCTTTTTATACTTTGTTTTAATTAGGTATACTGTCCCCGGAATTTTTTACTATTCTTTTTATACTTTGTTTTAATTAGGTATACTGTCCCCGGAATTTTTATTCTTTTTATACTTTGTTTTAATTAGGTATACTGTCCCCGGAATTTTTGTCCCCGGAATTTTAACTTAATGCCATTGATACTATCCCCGAAATTTTCTGCTATAGGTTCATAAGAATTTCTTTCTAATTTGAGCTATAGTTTCAATAATAGCAATAGAAAATATTACCATAGAGGAGCTATAAATCACACAAAAAAAAAGTGAACCAATTTGAGTACTTTGAATAACTCTTAATTCTGTATCTAAGCTATAGTCATTTAAATCATAAATAGCAATAAATATTAATGATACTATTAAAATAAGTTTTATAAAATCTTTAAAATATAAATAAGTTTTATTCTTATTTATATTTTTATCAAAAAATAATTTATTTTTTATATTAATATACTCTAAACTATTTAAATATATCAAAGAGATAAAAATAAAAGATATAACAAATGTAAGTATCATAGATATAAATGTCCATGATAATTGAAACTTAACACTATTGTATAAATCATACTTTAGAGCAAATGAAGAATAATATTCAATAGCAGGATAATAACTCGTAATAGTATTCATATATTCTATCATATAAGGAGATGATAATATCATCTTCTCATCTACAAACAGATATGGAGGTACTGAAAATAATAATGCAACACCGAAAGCAATATAATTATCATTTTTAGTTAAAAAACTATATTCTTTAATATTTTTATTCATATTAATATTTTCCATCATTTACATATTTATGTGGATTATTCCAATCATCATATAAGTCTTTTCCCCATTGTTTACCTTTCTCATTTCCATATGATTTACACCCCAGGGGTTGAATCTCCACTTTTGATTTACACCCCAGGGGTTGAATCTCCACTTTTGATTATAATATGACATACTTTTTAACTTTCTTTTATTATTTTCATATAATACTATTATATTTATAAAGGAATTATTATACTTACCAAACCTTGAATTGATTTAGCTGTTTATTATCATAATGTAGATTAGCATAAAAGAGATTATTAAATTAGGATTAATATATAAGGAAAGTTTCAATAGCAAAATATATGATGATGTAAAAAAATAGATACTCTTAATATCATAAAAAAAGCTATAGAGTTAAACTCTATAGCTTTTTATTTTACCACTTTAGCAAATTCATCAAAGATGTATTTACTTTCATGTGGTCCTGGAGATGCTTCTGGGTGATGTTGCACAGAGAAGATATTTCCTTTGTTATATTTTACACCTTCTATTGTATTATCAAATAGATTTTTATGTGTAATTTTTGCAATTTGTTCAATACTATCAGGTACATTATAGTTATGATTTTGAGCAGTTATTTCTACTACGCTTGTTTCATTTTGTACAGGGTGATTTCCACCATGTTGTCCAAATGGCATTTTATATGTATCAAAACCATGAGCAATACTTAACATTTGATGACCTAAACATATAGCAAAGATAGGAATATCAGTTTTGATAAGCTCTTCTACTTGTTGTTTTTCAGCAGTTAAAGTTAGTGGATCACCTGGACCATTACTTAAAAATACTCCACCAATTTCATTTGCTTCAAATCTAGCTATTAAATCTGCAGCTTTAAAATTACTTGGAATAACTTCAACTTCAAGTCCAGATTCTACTAGTTCATTTAGTATATTTCTTTTAACACCAAAATCAACAACTACAATCTTTTTATCACTCATAACAGCTTTATTGTAAGTTTGTTTACTATGATCCCATGCACCATTTTTATGGATATAAGTTTCTTTTGTAGATACTTGTTCAATATAGTTAATATCTTCAATTCTAGGGCTTTTTTCTAAAAGTGCTTTTAACTCTTCTTTAGATGATATTTCTGTTGATGCTATCATCATCATAGCACCTTCATTTCTAATCATCTTTGTAAGGTATCTAGTATCAATATCACAAATACCTAAAATACCTTGCTCTTTTAATAATGTAGAAAGTGATTTTTCACCTCTATAATTAGAGTATTGTTCATTGTAAGCTCTTACAAATATACCTTTTGAGTATATTTTTTCAGATTCGTTATCATCACTATTTACACCAACATTACCAATTTCAGGCATTGTAAATGTGATAAATTGACCTGCATATGATGGGTCAGTTGTGATTTCTTGATAACCAGTTAGTGAAGTATTAAATACGATTTCACCTACATTTGTTCCACTTGCACCAAAGCTATTAGCTTCTAAAAAAGTTCCATTTTCAATATAAATATAAATCTTTTCCATTACATAAGTCCTTTTTTGATTAACTCTTCTTCATATAATCTTGTAAATACAATATCATAATCTTCAGTTCCAGGAATAAGTTTTCTTTTGTATGTTTTTATTTTTTCGTATGCTAAAGTATCTGCTTCATCATATCCATCAATAAATTCTTTTATAGAATTTAATATAATATTTTTGATTTGGTTATCACTTACTTCAAAATGAATAAAATCTTCTTCATATAAATAGTCCATGATATGGTGTGCTATATTTGAAAATCTATCTTCAAAGTTAAGATTTACACCATATTCATTTGCAAGTCTTTTTTTAGTCATCCAAAAAAGTTGTCTCTCATCAGCATTATAAAACTCAATTTCGCCTTCATTTTCATCTAAAAGATCATTTACTTTTTCATCTAAATCAATCTCTTTTTGAATATCATCTAATAAAAATCTTTCACATTCTTGAATTATTAAAGCTTTATCTTTTCTAACTTCAACAAAATCATATGCAGTTAAATCATTTGTTATTTTTCTACCAATATAATTTACATGTTGTTTTTTTAATTTCATATTTTGTCCTTCTAATTTTTATACTATTTCTAACAGCTCACTGCGTCGGCGCATAAATGCACATCTCCTACGGCTCAAATCTTAAAAGAGTGAAACTTTTCACTCTCATTTCAACTCCTTCGTCGGTGCATAAATGCACATCTCCTACGGCTCAAATCTTAAAAGAGTGAAACTTTTCACTCTTTCTTAACAGATTATCGTATCTTCTCGTTCAGGAGAAGTTGAAATAATACCTACTTTAGTATTTGTAAGTTCTTCTATTCTTGTAATATAATCTTTTGCAGTTTGTGGTAAATCATTAAATACTCTACATCCAACAACACTATCCCAACCTTTTATGTCTTCATATATTGGTGTAACATTTGTAATATCACTTGGCATATATGTAATAGTTTCTCCATTTAATTCATAAGCAACACAAATTTTAATTGTTTCAAAACCATCTAAAACATCAAGTTTCATTAATGATAATTGGTCACAACCATTTAATCTTGAAGCATGTTTAACAGCAACAGCATCAAACCAACCACATCTTCTACCACGTCCTGTTGTTGTACCTACTTCTTTTCCAACATCTGCCATAGTTTCACCAGCATCACCAAAATCTTCAGTAGGGAAAGGTCCATTTCCTACTCTTGTAGTATATGCTTTAACTATTCCAGTTACTATTCCGATATCTTTAGGACTAAGCCCAAGACCTGTACAAGCTCCTGCACTTACAGTTGAAGAAGATGTTACATAAGGATAAGTTCCATGATCGATATCTAGTAAAGTACCTTGCGCACCTTCAAGAAGTATTTTTTTATCATCATCAAGTGCTTGCCATACCATATTTGTAGTATTTGTAATAAACGAAGATAACTTTTCGTTGTAACCTTTTAGCTCAGCTAATAGTTCTGTCTCATTTGGTACACTTACTTCTAAAGCATCTAAGATTACTTTATTTTCTTTGAAATAATTCATAATATTTTCACATAATGCTGTTGGATTTAATAGTTCTTCTGCTCTATGTCCAACTCTGTTTATTTTATCTGCATATGCAGGTCCAATTCCCTTACCTGTTGTTCCAATTGCATTATCACCTTTTAGTTTTTCTCTAGCTTGATCTATTAACGCATGGTATGGTAAGTTTAAATGTGCTTTATCAGAAATAAAGATTCTACCTTCTAAGTTGTCAAATTGTTCCATCTCTTTAATTATAGATTCTGGGTTTAAAACAACACCGTTTCCTATAATATTTAAAGCTTTTGGATTTAAAATTCCAGATGGTACTAAGTGAAGTGCATATCTTACACCATCAACCCAAATAGTATGTCCGGCATTGTGTCCACCTTGACTTCTACAAACCATATCATATTCTTGAGCTAGTTTATCAACTATTTTACCTTTACCTTCATCACCCCATTGGATTCCTACAATAATATCTGCTTTACTCATGTTATTCCTTTTCTAATCTTTTGTTATTTCTAATATATTTTTTGTGTATAGTGCAAATCCAAGTGAAGAAATTCCTTCACTTGTATATCTTCCACCACGCGCTAATACTTCATTGTCTTGTATAATTCTAAAATAAACATCTTCATAATATTTCATCTTAGCATAATAAAGTGCTGAGATTGTTATATTTTCATATGTTAAATCTTTTGCAATATTTATTAACTTTTGAACTTCTTGCATCACCTTACTTGGTAAAGTATTTACAATTGATTCTAAATCTTTTACACTTGAAGCATAAATCAGTTTATCTAACCAATCAACTTTAAGTTCAAATAATTTTGAAATAAGCCCATCTTTAAATAAATCAATAGAAATATTAAGTTCAATTGCAACAAGTTTTGCTATTTGAATATTTGTTATTTGAATAAGTGGTTTTATATTTATTTGTTCAAATACATTTGCACTAAGATTTATAACTTCACTTGCATTTGTATGTTCTAACCACTCTAAACCTATTTGATAGTTTTCACTTGATGGGTAAGAAAATACAGGTTGAATATAAAACCATTTTTTATGATTTGTTGTTCTTCCTAATCTTTTAGTAATAATTCTAGCTACATCAAGAGTGCTATCAGCTCTTAGACTTACTTGATTATTATCTTCATCACTTATTTTTATCAATTCATTTTCATTGTCTATACTTTGATGTTGAGTATAAGAAAAGTTTGGTGTAACTATTTCTTGAAAACCTTGTTCATCTAAATAAGTACTAAGCTTATTTTCTAGTTCTCTTTTTGCTTTAGCTGAAGCGCCAAAATACAAACAAGAGCCATTTGGTATTTCATGTTCATGTATCATTACTTAAACATCCCTTGCATAAATACTTTATTTGCTGTTCCATCAAAAGTTCTAATTCCTAAATCATCCATAGCTTTTTCTATTGCATTTACTGCCCATGAAGCTTCAAAATCTGCCACTAGTCCCATATGATTTATTCTAAATATTTTACCTTTTAAATGGTCTTGACCACCAGCAATATTTAAATCATATTTTTCTTTTAAAGTTTTTCTAATAGCATTTGAATCTTCACAATAAATTGTAGTCATGGCATTTGCAGGAGTATGTGGATAAACTTCAAGTCCAATTGCTTTTAAAGCATCTCTTGTAGATTCAGCTCTTAATGCAGTGTTAGAATATAACTTATCAAAACCATCAGCTTTTAGTTTTCCTAAGATTTCTCCAAGTCCAATAATAAGTGTAGTTGCAGCTGTATATGCTGTTGTATTTTGCTTTTGTTTTTTAATTTCACTTAAAAGATTTAAGTAGTAACCAGCTGGTTTCTTTTCAATCTTAGCTACTGCATCATTACTAAATCCAATCATAGAAAGACCAGGTGGCAACATAAGTGCTTTTTGACTTCCCGTAATTAGTGCATCAATATTCGTAGTATCAATTTTTTCAACACCTACTGCTGTTATACCATCTGCAATTATAGAAATACTTGGATTTATAGCTTTAACTGCTGCTGCAATTTGCTCAACTGGATGTCTCAATCCTCCTGCACTTTCACAAACTTGAATAAATATAGCATCAATTTTATCATCAGCTTTAATTGTATTTACTACTTCTTCTACACTCATTGGTGTGTTCCATTCATGTACTAATTCAGTATATGGTAGATTGAAAGCTTCACATATTTTTCCAAATCTTTGTCCAAATTTTCCTGCATTAATTGTAAGTGCTTTACTATGAGTTAAATTTGTAATACATGCTTCCATAGCACCAGTTCCACTTGAAGCAATCATAACTGCTTCTGGCATATCTAAAATTTCTAATAAAAGTTTTCTAGTTTTTTCAAATATTGCTTCAAACTCTGGTGTTCTATGATGTAAAGTTTCAGTTGCCATTGCTGCACGTACGAACTCTGGTACTGCTGTTGGTCCTGGTGTTAATAACATTTTTCTTCCTTCGTGTTCTAATAACATAAGAAAAGGTATCAAACTTAATTGATACCTTCTCATTTCTATGTCTATTATATCTAAAGAATTGTTAAATTTTAATTAGTAATTAACACCTATATTAAATAGGTATTTATAATCATCTTTTGAGTGATCATTTGTAATATATTTTACTTGAATAGGAAAAGAAAATTTATGTCCAAATAAAATATCAAATGCAATACTAAACTCTTTTTCTTTTACTTTAAATTTTTTATATGTATTAAAATCATATTGATGATATTTTAGTGCTATTATTTCTCTTCTTAGAGAAAATGGGAACTTTGAGAAATATTTTGAAAAGTTAATTTGTTTTTTTATACCAATACTTACTTTTTGCATATCTTTTGCATAAAAATATCCGTTATTACCTTCCATAATAATTCGAGTATCATCGGAGTAAGTATATATTTTATTTGTAACTACTTTTATACCTCTATGTTCTTGTAAATCTAAATCGGCATTAGATTTTAAATATGCAAAATTTGTATTTAAATAAAATTCATTTACTAAATGCTTCGTAAAATTATATTTAATCCCATATATATTATCATCTCTATCATTTTTATAAATAAGTTTTATATCACTTAGCGTATCATAATCAATAGCAAGTCCATAAGATCTTGAATATTTATGATTTAGAGTAACTGATATTGGATTTTCATCTTTATTTTCATCATCAAAGCTCTGTTTTATATATAAATTTACTGAGTTATTTGCATTTTGATACAGATTTGAAAAAATCATTATATTAGAACCAAAATTTCGTGAATTTTCTATTTCTTCATCTCTTGAAACTTTATAAATATTTAGTAAATAATTTATATAATATCTAGTATTTATATAAGATAAACTAGTAAATGTATCATACTTATCTTTAAATAAAAACAAATCTATTTTATTGAATTTAAGTGTATCTTCAAATACCGTATTTAGTGTAACAATAGTGTTATCAATAGTAGAACTATACGTAGGATGAGTATTTACATACTCTAATTGGGATAAACTATTATAGCTTTTTGAACTCAAATCAAATGAAATATTATCATCAAATTTAAATTTTTCTTTTAATTTTACGTTATATACTTCAAATGGTTCATCTTGTGAAATTTCTTTTAAATCAATAATATTAATACTATAATTATCAGCTCTCACACTAGAAATTATTGCTTTATTTTTATTTATTATTTTTGCATTTACAATATTATCATAAGAACTCATTTTAAAAATACTATTATTTATATACTTATAAATTGTACTTCCATTTTTACTATTTGATATAAAATATACCTCATCATCTTTTATATCAATAAGTTTCGAGTAATACCCTTCAAAAGAGATAAGAGGAGTTTTATTTTTATATAGAACTCTTTTAGTTTTATCTTGTTTAAAATAATAAATATTTTGAGACTTATCAAAAAGTGCATTTGATACAATATCACTATAATACTTATTATTTATATATAACTTTGCTTTAGTAAAAGATCTATTTATATCTACATACGCAATTGAAGTATCTCGCATGTCTTGTATTGATTTTCCTTTTGTATTACTTAAAATATTTTGTGATTTATCAAATAATCCATGTTTATAACTAGATGAATCTATCATATTTGATGAGCTTGTATATAGAGTATTGTTAATTTCAAATAGTCTATTATTATCAAGTGTGGTACTAGTTGTTTTAAATTTATTTGTTTTTATATCATATATATTTAAACTTTTTTTAGTTTTCATATTACTTGTAATAAAATATATTTTATCTTTTATATTAGAAAAATATATTTTACTTTTTGAAGTTGCTTTTGCTTTTTTTACTATTTGATTATAGTTCGAATATTCATCTTTCGTATACTCTATAAAATCAAAAATCGTACGTTCAAAAGTAGCTCCAAAATGAAACCTATATGTTTGTTTCAATAAAAAAGGATTGATACTATGTATTGATTGTTTATAGAAAAATGAATTAACTTTTTGTATCCCATATTTATGTGCCATGTATTGCATATAAAATCCACCAATAATATATTTACCTTCACCATAAGGAAAGTCTAAACTATTATTTATAAGAGTAACTGGATTAACTCTATTTGAAAATATAAGTGAGTTTTTCAAAGCATTTAAACTTCCATTATAAAGTCTACCACCATTATCATATAGTGTTTCATTTAATACAGCATTTCCTTCAAGTATAAATGTTGGTAAATATGCATTTGGCAAAGTAAAAAATGGTAAAGTAAACCAAATAGGTGCAAAGTTATTACCTAGAAACTTAGCTAAGTATTTTGATATTTTTGATTTTTTTGCATTTATTTGATAGTTATGTGCTAATTCATGTAGCATTAACGATTTTAGCCATGAGGTATTAGCAAAATAATTATTTAGACTACTTCCACCTTTATAAAATACTGCCATATTTGTTGGTGCTTGTGTTGAAAATGCATTTGCTACTTGAATATTATTTGATATTAAAGAAATTTTTAAAGGGGTGTCAAATTTGTAAGAATAAAGTTTGTTATTTAATTCTAAAAATTTATCAAGATTTTTCTTGATAAATTTTGCTTCATTTAGATTATCATTTGTAAAAATTATAGAATATTTATCATTTTCATATATTCTATAATCATCATTTGATGCTATATTAAATGCAAAAACTTTTATTGTAAAGATAACTAGTATAAATACTTTTAATAAAAGCTTCATATATTAAGAATCACTAATTAATTTTATTTTTTCTTTTGCATTTGCTAAAGCTATATCACTGTCATTCTTATCAAATGTAAGAGCAACTGCCATTCTTCTTCCTACATGAGATTGAGGTTTAGAAAATACTCTTACTATTGTATTTTTATCCCATATTTCATCTTTAACATTAACACTTGGTGTAAATGTATCATTTGATGCTTTATAAGCAGCACTTGCTCCTGCTCCATAAGTGATAAAATCAAGTGGAAGTCCTAATATTGCTCTAATATGTAATGCAAATTCACTACTACTTTGAGTAATCATTGTAACCATTCCTGTATCATGTGGTCTTGGACTTACTTCACTAAAATAAACCTCATCACCTTTTACAAATAATTCTACTCCAAATAATCCTCTACCACCTAAACCATCTGTAATTTTCTTTGCAACTTCTTGAGATCTTTTAATTGCTAAATCACTCATTTTCATTGGTTGCCATGAAAATACATAATCTCCATCTTTTTGAATATGACCTATAGGTTCACAAAATACTGTTCCAGTTTCATTTCTTACAGTTAAAACAGTAATCTCATAATCAAAGTGAATAAATTCTTCAACTATTAATTCACTAGCATCTCCTCTAGCTTCTTTAGCAACTTCCCAAGAGTTTTGTAAATCATCTGCACTTTTTGCGATAGTTTGACCATGTCCACTACTACTCATAACTGGTTTTATAACACAAGGAAATCCTATATTTGATGCAGCAGTTTGAAGAGCTTCAAATGTACTTACAAATTCATATTTAGAAGCTGGAAGTTTTAATTCTTCACAAGCAAATACTCTTATGTTTCTTCTATTCATAGTTTTATTTACAGCTTCAGCATTTGGAATTACATTGAATCCTTCTGCTTCTGCTTTAAAAAGTGCAGAAATTGCGATAGCTTCAACTTCAGGAAGAATAAAATCTGGTTTTTCAGCTCTTATAACTTCTAAAAGTTCAGCTTCATCTTTCATATTAATTACATAAGATCTATTTGCTACAAGGTGAGCTGGTGCATTGTTGTATGAATCAACAGCTATTGTTTCAAGACCTAATCTTTGGGCTTCGATTATAACTTCTTTTCCAAGTTCTCCACTACCTAGTAGCATCACTTTTTTTGAATTTGATTTTAATGGCGCAGTAAATTCCATAAATATTCCTTTTGGTTTTTATATTTAGTATTGTATCTAATTTGTATTAAATTATTCACAAGTTTTTTTGCAAGAGCTAAGAGTTTTAAATGGTACATTTCCACCACATCCACCCCATATTGAACTTTTACAACTAGATGTTTCTTTATCATAATAATATGATTTAAAATACCCTCTACATCTTCCTACTTTTGGTAGTTCTAAACATTTATTAATTATTTGTTTCTCTTCTTTTTTTACATTTTCTTGTGAAGTATTACTTACACAAGCATTTAAAGTAAATATAGTTATTACTAAAATTATATATTTCATTTTATTTCCTTTTTATTAGGCATAAAAAAAGGTAAGGAATAAATTCCTTACCTTTTTTAGTACATACATAAAGATTACAGTCGAGACTCATATCTTCTAAGCATATAAAGTTTTTTAAGAGCTTTTTTTCTAGCGTTAATTTTTTGTTTCTTTTTCTTTTCAGGGTTAGATTCAAAATATCTTCTTGCTCTTGTTTCTGTTACGATTAAACTTCTATCACATTGTTTTTTAAATCTTCTATAAGCTTCGTCGAACGATTCAGTTTCTTTAACTTTAATACCAGGCATTTGTACATCACCTACTTTCTTGCATAAATTATTTAGATCGCTCTAAATTTTGGTGTG
>Ga0256826_1002500_pt1 | contig 11184 bp, 12 predicted proteins | sample CV79metaG_FD_185975 | JGI IMG/M metagenome (GOLD analysis project Ga0256826, IMG submission 185975) | Hydrothermal vent microbial communities from East Pacific Rise, Pacific Ocean - CV79 | ecosystem: Environmental > Aquatic > Marine > Hydrothermal vents | place: Pacific Ocean: East Pacific Rise... | reverse complement strand
ATATGTCAGCAATCATTATCTCTTGGGCTGTATTTTGTGAGGCTATAGAGTACATATCTAGGAGACTATCTATTCCGATGTACTGTTTTGGAAGTCGTTTTTTCTTTTTGAGGTAGTTGTAAAAATCTCCAAAACCACACCCTGCATCAACTAAAGTAAAATTACTCAAATCATCGGGCAGAAGTTTTAAGATGGCTGCAAAACGTAAAAATTGATTCTCTTTACTTGCCCAGTTCACACCTTTAGCACTTACTCCAAACTTCTCTATGGCTGAGGTGTAGAACTTTTCACTATCTATTTTAGGCATCTGTTAACGAAAAACTTTGTCTATATCTTTATTAATTGCACCTGGAACAGTAGCAATAGTCATAAACTGACCCATTTTAAGCATAGGATACATAACTGAGATGTAGTACTTAGGGTCAAGAATTTTTGCTTCACCATCTTCTATAAGAACAGGGTAAGGAAGAAGTCCTGCATTTTCATAACCTGTTTTTTTGATAAATCTACTAGTTCTTTTTGAGAGTTTAACACCTATAAGTGTTGCACCATTTGAAAGTTTCTGTTCATAAACAATTTTTTTAGATTTTCTTGCTTTTTGAAGAAGGGCAGAAGATGAGAGTTTTTTAACAACATGCATATCTACATACTTTGGCATACCAGCCATAAACTGGTACTCTTTAAGCATTCTAAATTTTGACTCTTCTTTAGAGTTTGTAAGATTTTTAAATGCATCTCTTAGAGAAGCTAAGGTAGCTTCTGCTACTTTTTTGTCATACTTATCTTGCATAAAAGCAGCCATATAGAAGAGAGGGTTTGTAATGCTTATAAGAGAATCTTTTTTGTCAATAGTCACATGAAGGTTAGCAGCAAAACCATGCCCTTTTTGAGAAGCCATTTTGATGATAGCATCATTTGTAAAGATGACAGAATTAACAATACCTTTTTTATCTACTTTAAAAATTTTGATTACTTTAAAACCAGCACCCTCTAAAATAGATTGTACTTTAGTTGCTGTTAGAAGTGGTGCATGTAAGTATGCTGGAACCATACCATTTTTTATATCACCCACTTGTATGATTTTTTTTGCATCATCTTTTTTCTCTATGTGAACAGGTGCTACATGATTACTAAAGTGAACAACTCTTTCTTGTGTCACTTCTTTGAGAATTTCATCATTTGTTTTGTGCTGACCTGCAGTCGTAACATTGAGTTCAACGGCTTTTGGAACTTTGGCTGTTACCTTTGGTACTGCCGGTATAACTATGTTAACAGTTTCAGCATTTAAAAGTAAAGAAGTAGAGAGAAGTAGTGAAAATTTTAAAAAAGTTTTATGCATATATGCCCCTTTGAAGTGATCAAGTATAAAATGTTTTATTTGTATTAATGCTTAATTATGTCAGCTAAAGTTATATTTAGGATACTTTACAAGGACAATGTGTAATAATGGCTCAAAAATAAGGAATTGTTATGAAACAAGAGAGAATTGTTCTTGGTGGTGGGTGCTTCTGGTGTACTGAAGCTGTCTATAAAAATGTAAAGGGTGTAAGTAGTGTTGTAAGTGGATATGCAGGTGGAAATAGGCAAAATCCAAACTATGAGATGATCTGTACAGGGGTGAGTGGATATGCTGAGATTATAGATATTACTTATGATAGTGACCTGATTACTCTGAGTGATTTACTAGATATATTTTTTGTGATTCATGATCCGACTACTTTAAATCAACAAGGTGCAGATAGAGGGACACAGTATCGTTCTGTGATCTACTATAAAAATGATTTGGAGAAAGAGATTATTGAGGATGCTATTAAGAGGAATCAAGTAAATTTTGCTGATAAGATAGTAACTGAAGTGAGTGAGTTACCAGAGGTTTATTCTGCTGAGGCTTATCACCAAAACTACTATAATCAAAACTCTTCACAAGGGTATTGTCAAGTAGTAATAGCCCCTAAACTTCAAAAATTTATGATGAAGTTTCCTGAGAAGTTAGCTTAAGACTAAAGATCCTTTAATAGGCAGGGGATATCATCCTCTCCTCTTATCTTTTCAAAAGAGCTCACTTCATCTTTGATAACTTGTGTGTAGTTCTCTAGAGTCTCTTCGAGATTTCTGTGTGCTTCATTCACAAGTTGTCGCTGTTGCTCTTCTACCTCTTTGAACTGATGCATAAGCTCTACAAAGTAAGCCTTATCATCAGTAAGAAGAATAATTTCATTTTTATCTATCCATTTACGAATAGTTTTTCCATCTCTTATAAGTTCAAATATAACATTATTAGTATTTTTAGCAGCGATATATTTTTGACATAAAAAACCAAAAAAATGTGATGAAGGGTTGTTATCTTGTTTGATTATTACATAATACATGGAATCATTATATACTAAAATTACTTATTTATGCTAGACTTTATATAAAGCTTTTTTATACATAAGGAATTAATATGAGTCATATTCATGAATTGGTTATTGTTGGGGCAGGTCCAGCTGGGATTGCTACTGCTGTTGAGAGTTATATGCAAGGTATACGCGATATCGTTTTACTTGAAAAAGATGTAAATCATAACTCTACAATCAGAAAATACTATAAAGATAATAAGCGTGTTGATGTTGATTGGAAGGGTCAAAAAGTAGAACTTGATGGAAATATCTACTTTATAGATGGTACAAAAGAGAGTACATTGGACTTTTTTGATGAGATACTGCAAAATCATTCTGTTGAGTTACAGACTCATGTTGAAGTACAGTCTATAGAGAAAAAAGAGGATCATTTTGAAGTTTTTATGGCTGGAAAGAGTGTAAAGGCTAAAAATGTAGTTGTAACTATTGGTAGAATGGGGAAACCAAATAAACCAAGCTATAAAGTTCCTGTTGGAATTAGAAAAAAGATAGGATATACACTTGATGGTTGCTCTGAAGGTGAGAAGATTTTAGTAGTGGGTGGGGGAGACTCTGCTGTTGAGTATGCCGTTGATTTAAGTGAGAAAAATGATCTCTCTATCTGTTATAGACGGGAAACATTTAGACGTGCAAACCCTACAAATCAGACAAATATTGCAAAAGTTATTGAATCGAAAGCTGTAAAACCAATTTTGGGAATCAATATAAATGGATTAGAAGATGATGAGGGAAGAGTGAAAGTCCTTTTTAGTGAAGTTGAACCAGAAACTTATGATAGAGTGATTTATGCTATTGGTGGAACAACACCAAGTGCTTTTTTAGATAGCTCAGGGATTAAAGAGGAAAATGGAAAACCTGTGCATGATGATAACTATGAAACAAATATTAAAGGGCTTTTTGTAGCAGGAGATATTACACAAGAGTCAGGAGGTTCTATCGCTTTAGGTCTGAACCATGGTTATGCAATAGCTCGTTATATTAAGGGGAAGGTGTAGTCTTAATGATAGGTGAGTCAATCTCACTTATCTCCCCATCAGGTGTTTGAAGACGAAGTTCTAGTTCACAATGAAGATAGATGGATGTAGTTAGAACACTACTGTTTTTATCTTCAAATGCTGCTTTTTTTGCACCTATAATAATGTTGTTTAGAAGTGAACTCTCTTTATCTTTAGAACTATATCTCCCTTGAAGCTCTCTATTTAAGTATATATTGATGGTAGTTGAAATTTTTTCATTTAAAAGAGGATGCTCTTGAAGTAGTATCTCTGGTTGAATAGTTCTTTGTGCATGAAAAACCTCTTCTATAGAGTCACGAACGAGTTGTAATAAAACAGATCGTGCCATTATTTTTCCTTTAATACTTTTTTGATATTTATAATTTTTATGACTATCATAACACTTATAACCTGAAATAGAGCCGCTAAGATGAAAGCATAGTAATGAAGCTTATCTATAGAGTTTGCACTATATGCTAGTGTAGCCATGGCAATAAGAAGTGTTAGAGGCATAGAGTGTGATAGCCCCATAAGAATGGCATCTGTTATACCTAACTCTTTGACAAAGACAAGAGAAGCAATCATTCTCATAAAAACCATGACAACTGTGATAAGAATAGCGATTTTAATTAATCCATCCATTAAAAAAGCATCAAAATGAAAAGAACTTCCGATATGAATAAAAAAGATAGGGATTAAAAACCCAAAACCAAAGGAGGCAAGTTTTTCAGGGAGTTCATGTTTGTGCTCAAAAAATGAAGGGATGAAAATACCTGCTAAAAATGCTCCAAACGCCAGCTCTAGTTTGAGATAGAGCATAGCTCCAACAAGAAGAAAAAAGATCCCCATACTAAGACGAATGTCCTGCTCTTTGTTATCTTCATGTGGCATGAGTGCAGTCGAGATACGAGGAAACCACCAAAAAAGAAGTTGCATAGCTCGAAAGATGATAAACATAAATAGAACAAAGGCTATAAGAGCCATTATTGTTTGAAAAAGTCCAAGTCCAACACCTGAACTAAGAGTTGCTGAGGTGATAGTTAAGATGACTATACTTACTACCTCTCCAATTCCACCAACAGTCATAGACATCGTTAACCACGGAGTCTTTCCATACTCTTTTGAGAGTGCAGCCACTAGTCCCACAGAGATAAGAGGAAGAAGAACCATAAAGATTTTTCCTAGGGAAAACTGCATAGAGAAGAGGATAGAGAAAGTATATAAAAAGAGAAGATAGAAGAAAACTTTTTTTATAATAGTAGGTGAGGTATTGAGAACATTTTTTAGGTTAATCTCAGTTCCTGCAATAAACATTAGATAGAGAAATCCAAATTCAGCGACTAAGTCAAAGAGATGTTCATCGTGTAAAAAGCCTACATAACCCAAAACAGAGCCTAAGATAATCTCAATAGGAGTAGTAGGAAGTTTTAAAAATTTTGCAACAAATGGAGAGAACATGATGATAAGAGAGAGAGTAATTATAAGGGTGATATTATCATTCATACTTAATCTTGAGTAGGTGTATCTGTTTTATTATAGAGTTCTTGAATATTTTTAGCAACAAACATTGAAGTACTGTTTTGTGAAAGAATTTTTGTTATGGAGTACTCATGTGATGTTGGTTTATCTCCTAAAATAATAATTTTTGGAGCAGATAAAATATGCTGTTTATAATTTTTTAAAAAATTTTCTACATGTATGTTAGAGAGAGGATTTTCTAAAACTAAAACTCTAATACTATTTTTAATAGCCCATTTTAAAGCTTTTGTTGGATCAATAAAAGTCATTGTTTCGATCTCTTTATCTAAAATTCGGATTGTTGATTTAAACTCCATAGCATCTTGGGGATCATTTACTACTATAAGGACATACTCTTTATGTATATCACAAAGGTACTCATAGAGGTCAGAAAGTTTTTTTATATCCTCAGACATTTTTTCATTTTTAAAAGGTTTTAGATAGTACTTTAAGTAGGTTCTTGTGTTAAACTCACCTACTATAGATGCTTTTTGAAAATGAGCTTTAATCGCTTTAGAGTGTTTCGCTTTTTGCCAAAGTTTTTCATCGAGTATATAAGCTTGTGCACTGAGTATATCAATCAGATCGGCTTTATATTTTTTAGCTGTTCTAGCAAAAATTTCATAAAAGTCATCCATATACTCTTTTTCAAACTCTTTTAAAATTTTCATATCATGCTTATATCTCTCATCAAGTTCTGCCATCATATGCACAGTATCGACATAAGCCCCATTGAGGGATTTGAGTTCATCTTGTAGAACTTCAAACTCTTGAGTATCAATAGCTTTTTTAAGATCTTCTTTTTTTACCCTAAGAGCAGAACCAACATACTGTTCATTGCCCTTAAGGGAGCGTAGATGTGTTACAGTTTTTTCTGCACCCTCTTTTATTTTTAAGTATTCTGCTTGACATGATAAAAATACTTCTGAATAAGCAAGGTGGGGGTATTTTATTTTTATCATAAAATCATAATGAGTTTTTGCCATTGCTTTTAAATCTATGGCAAGTGAACGAATCTGTGGATCTATAATATGGACATCAATTTCACCGAGATTATTATAGATAGTCCATAAAAAACGACGGGTAAGAAGATAGTTTAATCTTCCCTTAACTTTTTTATAGAGTTTTCTCTTTTCTATATTTTCTTCTATAATATTAAAATAGTTTTCCACTGCTTTATATACATTTAGGGAGATAGTTACACTCTCTTTTCTATTTGCAAGTTCTGCTTCTTCATCTTTTATTTCATTTATATCAATCTCTTCTGCAAAGAATTCTTCTTCATTCTCTGTCGCTGCAGACTCTTTTTTTTGTTGCTGTTTAGGTGTACTCTCTTCTTTTGACTCTGGAGAAATTTCAGGAATAGTTTCAGCTGTTGTAGTCTGTTTCTCTTCTATTTTTACTTCTTCTTCTGCCTCTATCTCTGTAATATCATTATGTTCAATATAGTTTTGAGTTGATGCGATAGAAGTAGGTGTCGTATCTTGAAGGTGAAAAGCAACTTTCAAACCTAAAGAGGGCATAACATCGAAGTCATCCCACTCTTCAACTTCAAAAGGAAACTTTTTCTTATCACTTGTGATAATAATACCTTTACCATCAGAGGCATTGAAGAAGAGAATTTTTCCAGTCATGAGTTAAGCACTTGTATTTAATTAACCTATTTTACACTTTTTGCAACATCAAGGTTGAGTGATTGTAGCATATTTAAATCTTTATTCATAGCTCTTCCTGAAGTAGTAAGATAATTTCCAATAACTATAGAGTTAGCACCAGCTTCAAAAATCTCATCTTGGCGTTGTCCAAACATAAGTTCACGACCACCTGCAACCATAATACGCTCTGCATTTGGAAGGGACTCTCTTGTAAGTTTTATAAGTGAGAGAGCCTCATCTACTGTGAGAGAGTTTGGCTCTAACTCTAAGGCTTCGTTATGATGGTAGAAGTTTATAGGTACTGATGTAGGGTTTAAAGAGTTAAGAGATTGGAGCATACTCACTCTATCTTCCTGATTCTCTCCTAAACCAAAAATACCACCACTTATAAGTACCATACCCGCCTTAGTGACATTTTGACAAGTCTCATAACGTTCACTCCATGGGTGGGTTGTGCATATCTCTTTGTAGAAAGATTCACTTGTCTCTAGGTTGTGGTTGTAGGCTTTTATACCAGCCTCTTTAAGTACTAAGAGTTGTTCAAGTGTAGCTGTTCCATTACAAGCTATGAGACGAAGTTCAGGAGCTACTTCTATGACAGCTTTTGCTACATCACAAACAAATTTCAGTGTTTTATCTGTAAGCCCCTTGTCGGCTGTTACAAGACAAAACCCTAAGGCACCATTGTCTCTAGCATCTATAGCCTCTTCTTGAATGAGTTTTATATCTTTTTGTTTGTAACGCTCTATGTCCGCTTTGTAACGGACACTCTGAGAACAGAATTTACAATCCTCTAAACAAGTTCCACTATTGATATTACAGATTGAACATAAAAATATTTTCTCTTTTTGCACTATTTTTTCCTCTTATATTTAAAAGTTGTCTCTTTGTAAGGTTTCTCTTTTTTCTTATCTACTTTTTTTGTGTAGTGAGTAACTATGAACTTATTATCAAGTATTTCAAGCATAGCACACTCAGAGATAGGCTTACTTCTAGCACATATCTCCCCTGGATTTAAGAAGAGTGTCCCCTCTACAAACTCAGAGTGAAACTCGTGAGTGTGCCCTGAGATAACAACTTCGGTGTCAGGTGTCATATAAAAAGGGAGGTGCATTAGTTTAAAGGTAGTGTTAGAGAGTTTAAAGTAGTTTGGCTCTTGGACAAGGTTGTAGTTGTTATGAAACTGCACTAAATGCGCATCATTGTTCCCATACACAGCTACATATCTTTTCCCGCAGTTTTTTAAAAGTTCTAGTGTTTCATACTCACAAATATCCCCCGCATGGATGATAAACTCAGCCCCATTTTCTAAGAGCATATAGAGTGCATCTTTGGCAAGAGATACTTTACTATGTGAGTCTGATAGTATTCCGATTTTCATTTTTTATGCTACATCTTTTAAAGAGACTTCAAGCATACTCTCAATGTTTAAGTGATAATCAAGGGATTCCCACTCAATTCCACTATTCATACAGATGAGTTTATAGTTTTTCAAGTCAGAAATAGAGGCTTTTTTGAGCGGTTCATACCAATCTATAGGAGTTGATATAATGCGACCATCTTCAAGTTTTACATGTAAGTATTCATCATCAAAGTGAACTTCTGTACCTTTAATTAAACCATTCATTCCAAATCCTTATAAAGTCATTTTTATTATCTTGAATAATTCCAAGTGCACTTTTTAAATCTTTAGGTTTTAAGTAGTTTTGGACTACTCTCAAGTTTTCTAACTCAATTTTAGCAAACCCTTCACCTTTCATAACATGAATATGTATAGGGTCATGTTCATTCGCATAAAAGAAAAATTTAAAACCATTTTTATTGAGAAGTGTTGGCATTTAAATCTCCTTCTCTTTTAGATATTATAACCTATTTACTATCTTCTTTAGGAGTCTCTTCCTCACGAGGTGTACGTGCTTTACATTTTACACACTCATAAACCTCTTTGTTTCTATAAGTACGAGGTGCTAGGACACCTTTACAGCCCTTCTCTTTACACTTGATAGTAGTCGGTTCAAACTTAGAGATAAATTTACACTCAGGGTAGTTATTACATCCCCAAAATGGTCCACGACGAGAGTTTTTAAGGCTGATAGTTCCACCACAATCAGGACAAGGTGTATCTGAATTTTTCTCTTCAACATTGATGCTCTTAGTGTTTTTACAATCAGGATAATCACTACAAGCTAAAAACTGACCATTACGACCATTTTTCACTATCATATCTTTACCACACTTATCACACTTCTCTTCGCTTAACTCTTTTTTCTCTTCTACCTTGTTCCCCTCTGCATCACACTGCTCTGTGTATTTACACTTAGGAAAACCGCTACAAGCTATGAAGTTTCCAAAACGCCCACTTCGTAAAAGAAGTTCATGCTCTCCACATTTAGGACAAGTTCGTCCGAGTGGTTTTGCAAGTTTAAGGCTTACGATGTTCTCTTTTCCATCTTCAATCTGTTTCATAAATGGCGTGTAGAAGTCAGCTAGAAGCTTCTGCCAATCGACCTTTCCTTCACTCACTTCATCGAGTTTCTCTTCCATATTTGCTGTAAAAGATATATCTACGATATTTGCAAAGTTCTCTTCAAGAATTTTTGTAACAGTAAACGCCATCTCTGTTGGAACTATCTGCTTTTTCTCTATAGTTACATAAGTTCTTTGAGAGAGAGTTGCTACTGTTGGTGCATAAGTAGATGGACGACCAACACCCTCAGCCTCTAGTTTTTTGATAAGAGATGCTTCTGAGTAACGAGCTGGTGGCTCTGTGAAGTGCTGCTCAGGTTTAACACTTTGAGTCTGAGCTTTATCACCTTTTGTAAGAGTTGGGAGAAGTTTATCTTTGTCTTCAGCACCTGTTACAGCATAGAAACCATCAAAGATAAGTTTACGTCCACTTGCACGGAACTCATTTTCATCACCCTTAAAGATAATGCTCTGTTGCTCAAATCTTGCATCTTCCATCTGACAAGCCATAAAACGCTCATAGATAAGACGGTAGAGTTTAATCTCATCTGCTTTTAGAAAACTCTGTGCTACCTCAGGAGTAAACGCCAACATTGTAGGACGGATAGCCTCGTGAGCCTCTTGTGCACCTTTTGATTTTTTAGTATAAACTTTTGGCTCTTTTGGAAGGTACTTTTTCCCAAAACGGTTCTCTATCACACCACGAACAGCTCCTACAGCTTCATGTGCTAGGTTGAGTGAGTCTGTTCTCATGTAAGTGATAACACCCGAAGTTCCATCTGGCGTTTTAACACCTTCATAGAGAGCTTGTGCAACCATCATAGTCTTTTTAGGAGTAAATCCTAGTTTAGATGATGCCGTTTGCTGGAGAGTTGACGTCATAAATGGTGGTGGTGTTGAAGATTTACGCTCTTTTGTCTCTATTTTTGTGATTACAAAGTTATCGGCGTTTACACTTTTTTCAATAGCTAGAGCTTGTTCTTTGTTCTCTATGCTCATCTTAGCGATTTTGTCACCCTTGTGAGTGATAAGGTTTGCATCGATATTTGTTTTAAAAACAGTATCTATACTCCAGTACTCAACAGGAACAAATGCTTGGATCTCACGCTCACGGTCAACTACAAGTTTAAGAGTAGAGGATTGAACACGACCACCTGAGAGACCTTTTTGAATCTTTGAAGCTAATAGAGGAGAGAGTTTATATCCAACAACACGGTCAAGCATACGACGAGCTTGTTGAGCATTTACCATATCCATATCTATTGTACGAGCAGAATCAAGAGCATGTTTAATAGCAGTTTTTGTGATCTCATGAAATACAATCCGTGGTAGTTCAAGAGGATCTTTTTTGATTGCATGAGCAATATGCCATCCGATAGCCTCACCCTCGCGATCCTCATCGGTCGCGATATAGATTGTATCTGCTTTCTTTGCAAGAGCTTTTATCTCTTTTACAGTAGCAGCATTCTCTTTGGCTACAGAGTAGGTAGGAACAAGGTGATGAGTCTCTTCATCTAGCTTGATTCCAAAACGAGATTTAGGTAAGTCACGAATGTGACCTTTAGAAGCGATAACCTCATAACCTTTCCCTAAAAAGTTTTTTATAGTCTTAGCTTTTGCCGGTGACTCTACGATAATTAAATTCAAATAGTATTCCTATATATAGTATAGTAAATTTTTTAGTGAGCGAAGTGTATCAAAAAAAAGATAAATAAAATATTTTATCTAAGAATTAAAGTTATTTTTCACACTACCGATATCTTTGTATCGAAGCAAGGAAGCCGAGATACAAATTTTACTTAGAGCGCAAGGCTCTAACCCGAAAAGGATTTATTATGGGTTTTAGAATTAACACAAACATTGGTGCGATGAATGCACATATGTACTCAACACAAAATAATGTTGCACTTGATAAAAGTTTAGCATCATTAAGTTCAGGGTTACGAATTAATAAAGGTGCAGATGATGCATCAGGACTAGCGATAGCGAACAAACTATCAGCACAATCACAAGGTCTAGGCCAAGCGATTAGAAATGCGAATGATGGAATGGGGCTAATTCAGACAGCTGATGGTGCTTTAGAAGAGTATACAACAATTCTTAAAAGAATTCGTACACTTGGTGTACAAGCAGCCAATGATACGCAAGATA
>Ga0256826_1002499_pt1 | contig 11187 bp, 9 predicted proteins | sample CV79metaG_FD_185975 | JGI IMG/M metagenome (GOLD analysis project Ga0256826, IMG submission 185975) | Hydrothermal vent microbial communities from East Pacific Rise, Pacific Ocean - CV79 | ecosystem: Environmental > Aquatic > Marine > Hydrothermal vents | place: Pacific Ocean: East Pacific Rise... | reverse complement strand
TGTATCATCCCATCAACAGGAGAAGATGCCGTAGCATAAGGACGTTTTGGGATACGACCTGCAAGGTAGCTCATACGACCTGCTTGAACTGCATGCTTCATCGCTTGCGCCATGATCATAGGATCTTGTGCTTGAGCAATAGCAGTGTTGGTTAAGACACCTTCTGCTCCAAGTTCCATAGCATACGCCGCATCACTAGCACAACCAATTCCTGCATCAACAATGACAGGTACAGAGATCGCTTCGCGAACAAAGACGATGTTGTAAGGATTTTGGATACCAAGACCACTTCCAATAGGTGCCGCTAGAGGCATGACTGCTGCAGCACCTGCATCTTCAAGACGCTTTGCCATAATGGGATCATCTGAGGTGTACGCCATGATCGTAAAGCCCTCTTTTGCAAGGACTTGACATGCTTTGATAGTCTCTAAGACATCAGGGTAAAGGGTCTTTTGTGTATCTCCAATGACTTCAAGCTTGATCAGGTCAATACCTGTCGCTTCACGTGTCAGACGAAACGTTGTGATCGCCTCTTCTGCAGTAACACAACCCGCAGAGTTAGGAAGAAACTTCACATTAGTCCCTGCAAAAGTATCACGAAGGTTCTCTTTATCAGGGTCTGTGATGTTCAGACGACGTACTGCGACGGTGATAAGTTCAGATCCTGATGCCAGAGTGGCCTCTTTTGTCATATCAAAGCTATCATATTTTCCGCTACCTACAATAAGGCGACTGCCGAGTTCATATTTTCCAATTTTTAAAATGTTGTCCATTTTGGCTCCCGTTAGGATTAAGTAGTGATTTATAACATACTGACTCTTGAGGTGTCCTTTATCTTACATAAGATGCCAATGAGTTTAGATTGCTTTTGGGTAGATATAGAGAACTTAAATGAGACTAACAAAACTAATATAATTTTATTTAACAATAAAAAATATAAATAAATTACTATATATTAATATCATATAGTAGACTCTCAGAGTTGAGAGTAGAAGGAGAAAAGCTATGAAAAGGGTTATTTTACTCATTTTAATGTTAAGTATGACACTTTGGGCAACATCGGATGCTAAAAAAGTACGTTATATGGAGAGTGTCAAAGATATTATAGTCGCAGCACAAAAAACACGTGGTGGAACCTACAACTTTCTTAATGGAAGTGAATTTGCGCAGTTTGGTGTATATGAGCAGCGTACGAAGATGAAACAGGCCTTTAAAGCACTCAACAGACAGTTTAAAGTCGTTGGAGGAGGGATTGATAGTGAGTTTGATAAACTTTACAAACAGATCAAAAGTCTCAATAAGTTGGCATTTGAACTTGATCCATTAACCTCATTTAAAGCCTATAGTATGTTGATCAATAAGATGATCGTTTTAGGTAATAAGGTACAGGTAAAACTTTATGGAAAGGCAGATGCTTTTGAGCAGCAGGTCTCTAAGGTGATGATGAGTGATATCTTACGTGTGACCGAGGGTTTAGGAAAGTTAAGAGGTCTTGGTTCGGGTATTGCGGCAAGAACAGAGATCGAAGAAGAAGAGGTGGACTACTTGAAGGTCTATATCGCTGAGATCAAACTCAATCTCAATAAGATGATATTAAATATGGCACGTATCGATAAAAAAACACCTGGAAAATATCCTGGGACATTAACGAAAGAGCTTCAAAAGTATAAGGGCTCGGTTGAATTTTATATCTCTTTTGCAGAAGATAATCTACTTGAGAGTGATCCGATCACGATTGATTCTAACAAGTATTTTAAAAGAGGTACAGAGTTGATCTCAGAAGCATTAGACTTTTATGAGATGAATGCGGCACTTTTAAAATAAGTAAAGGGGTAGGTAATGAGGTTGTATATCGTAATACTAGCACTTTCAATGACATCGTTGTGGGCTGAGAGCGTGATCAAAAATTACAAAACAGGTGAGTTGAAGTCAAAGACAGAGGTTAAGAACACGCTACGAGAGGGCTTATCTCAAGGCTACTATAAAGATGGATCCTTGAAGTATGAGACCTACTTTAAAGCAGATAAGCGAGATAAGATCTCAAAATCGTATTACAGTGATGGTACGTTGAAAGCAGAACAATCCTACACGGATGGTCTGCTCAATGGTATCTCAAAGAAGTACTATAAAAGTGGAAAACTAAAGTCAAAATTTGACTTTGTAGATGATATCCCCATTAGTGGTACCTCTTATACGAAAGAGGGTAAAGAGGTAGAGTAAAAAGGATTAATATGAAAATGATAATGGTATGGATCATGCTTGTGACATCACTATATGCCATCAGCGTGCAAGAGAAGGTGCGTTACTTAGATAATATTAAGACACTGATCATTCTGACAGAGACGATGCGGGGCAATACCAATGTCTATACCAAAGGTGAGACGATGGATATTAAAGTTGTTGAGAAAGATAGAGCCGCTGTCTCAAAAGCACTCAAAAAACTACACAAGGTGTTTGAACAGGCCAATCTATCGCAAGATCGATCTTTTCAAGAGATTGATAAGTATATTCAAAATCTCAATGAAGTCGCTTCTGAGTTAGACTCTATGGTCACCTTTAAAGCTAACTCTCTGTTAATCAAGGAGATGTTGCGTATTGGTGGCGCAGCTCAGGTGAAGTTTTTTAGCCAACCAGATACGCTCAATTATAAAGCTTCGCAAGTGATGATGTTTCAGATCTTACCGATGACAGAGTATCTAGGACAACTTCGTGGTTTAAGTGCGGGTGAGGTAGCTTGTCATGGGTGTAGTAATGATGAGAGTTTGGAGTATATCAAAGATTATCTAGCAGAGGCTAATGATGCTTTATATGAGTTGACGACTCAAATGAAAGTACTCAAAAAGCACTATCCTAGACATTATGAGGTGCTAAGCTATGATGAAGTTCTTGTATATGAGCGTGAGGTTAAACACTATCTAGATCATATCGAAGCTGTTGTTATCAACAAGCAACCTGTAGCAGATCAAGATTGTGATTTTTTTGTTCAAGGGACCAAGATGATCTCACAGACGTTAAGATATTATGATATCAATAAAGCTGCAATAGAGTAAGTGTAAAGGCTTAGCTTCGAAGTATGTTGACAATGGTTTGAGGGAGTAGTTGATGCTCAAGTGTTCGAATTTTTTGAGTAAAGGATTCGAGATCATCTTTCTCATCTTTGTCGAAAGATGCTTGTGCAATGATCTCTCCTGCATCAAGTTCAGAACTGACCCAATGGACCGTGATCCCCCCTTGCTTTTCATCACTTTTAAAACTTTCAACAATGGCATTTCCTCCTTTGAAAAGAGGTAAAAGTGAAGGGTGAACATTGATTGCTCTGATGTGATCGGTGATGGTCGGTGTTAGTATCCGCATAAAACCGGCCATGATAACGAGGTGGGGTTGATAATGCTCGATCTGTTTCAGAAGAGCTGCATCAAAGGCTTCGCGTGATGTAAAGGTAGTGTGGTCGATGAGGTCAACATGTACCCCTAAGGCTTTGGCCCTCTCAATACCTTTGGCTTGAGGACGGTTGGTGATGGCGGCGATGACTTCAAGGTCAATGCGGTGACTTTTTTTAATAATGTTGATGAGGTTTGATCCTTCACCACTAAAGAGTATGACGATTTTGGGTAGAGACATTTATAACTGCTTTATCATAAGGTAGTGAGGGCTTCGATGAGATCTTGAGGTACGAGGCTATAACTGTTTTTTGTAAAATTACTAGCGGCAGTGGTATGGGCTAATGAGCCTTGAATAGCTGCTTGAAGTGGAGGGATCCCTTGTGCTAACAAGGCACCAATAATACCAGAAAGAACATCACCACTTCCTCCTTTAGCCAAGCGGTTGGTACCGTGGGGGTTGATGTAAAAATGTTTGCCTTGTGTGATGATGACATTGGCACCTTTAAGCAGGAGCGTGACATTAGGGTAGCGCTCACCAAAGAGTTCGACATAATCAAAACGGTTATTTTGTAGTGTCTCGACCGTAATATCTGCAATCTGACACAAACGAAGTAGCGAGACAAACTCTTTAGGATGGGGTGTTAAGATAATATTGTCACGCTTTAGGAGTGTGAGTAGCAAAGGATGTTTAAAGAGGTCAGCATCTATAAGCAGTGCGAGATTATTATCTAAAAGAGGTTGAAGACTCTTTTCACTAAAGGTCTCACCTAAGCCCATTCCTAATGCAATGGCCGTAGTCGTTGTAGGAAGCAGAGAGGATTGCATTAGCTCGTAAGGGAGTTGTCTCTTCTCTTTTGAGATCAGCGTGACAAGACCTGTTCCGTAGCGTATGGCAGCCCTTCCACTTAAGATGGCTGCGCCCTCTTTCTCTCCACATACTACGCTGAGGTGACCATAGCTCCCTTTGTGAGTATTGTGTTGATGGCGATAAGGTGGGGTAAGGTCAGAAGCGTCCAAAAGAGTCCAGTCACTTTCACTTTCATAGATATTGCGGCTAACACCAAGATTGATGACAGTGATATCACCTACAATATCTTTAGCACTATCACTAAACATTCCAAGTTTTAAAGCACCCATACTAAGTGTGATATCTGCTCTAAAACTTTCGGGTTGAACAAGGCCATCTAGCTGTAGACCAGAAGGGATATCACAAGCAATTTTGATTGCAGTGAGTTGGTTCATCTTTTGAAGTAGTTTTTGACTTTTTGTATCAAGAGGACGAGAGAGTCCTGAACCAAAAAGCGCATCAACAAGGATATCGCACGCTTCGATCTTTTTACACTCAATCACACCAATAGCTTGAGCCCGTTTGTACTGAAGTTTGGCCATCTTTGACTTGGCACCCAAAGGGAGATATAAAGAGACCTCGTAGTCTTGGTGCAAGAGGCGTGCAAGAGCAATACCATCAGCACCGTTGTTGCCTGATCCACATACAATGATGATACGCTCATGATCACTGTAGTGTTGATGAATATAGTCTGCCATGCCATCAGCAGCATGCTCCATCAGGATATCTTCACTGAGACAAAAGTGTTCATAACAACGTTGATCGAGTGTTGATAGTTCTTTAAAAAGTTTTTGCATAATAGAGATTATAACCTATCTTTGGTTGTTGTAAAAAGATGGAGTGAAGCTTTAAAGATGCTAAAAGAGCTGTTTTTGTCTTTATACGTAGATAAAGCACTTATCTATTTTCATATATGAGATATAATGTCGAGATGAAAAACGACTATAAAGCAATTGTAAAAGAGACCCTTCTTATAGAAGCACAAACCTTGATGGATGCAGCACAAGATGTGAGTGCTGATATTGAGCAGATCATTGATGTGATTTTGAAGTGTCGTGGTAAGTTGATTGTTACGGGCGTGGGTAAATCAGGGCTCATTGGTTCTAAGATGGCAGCAACTTTTGCCTCTACGGGTACACCAAGTTTCTTTTTGCACCCAACCGAAGCGATGCATGGTGATCTAGGAATGATCTCTAAAGAGGATGTTGTCTTAGCCATCAGCTTTAGTGGTGAAAGCAGCGAACTTAGTGCTATCTTGCCCCATGTCAAGCGCTTTGATATCCCTTTGGTGGGGATGACAAAAGATGCTGACTCTACACTTGGAAGATACAGTGACTACCTGATCGGTATCAATGTTGAAAAAGAGGCGTGTCCGCTTAATATTGCACCGACATCTTCGACGACATTAACATTAGCACTCGGAGATGCCTTAGCGGTTGCGTTGATGAAAGCACGTGCCTTTAAAAAAGAGGACTTTGCCTCATTTCATCCGGGTGGCTCATTGGGAAGACAGCTTTTTGTCAAAGTCAGTGACATCATGCGGACACAAAGCTTACCGATCATTCATATAAATAGCCCTCTAAAAGAGGCAATCACAGTGATCAGTGAAGGACGCTTAGGTACGGTCTTACTTGTTGATGATAACAACAATTTTTCGGGCTTAATCAGTGATGGAGATATTCGTCGTGCTTTGATGCAAGAGGATTTTTCTTTGGATATGCGTGCCTCAGATCTCGCGACACTTCATCCCAAAACGATTGATGATCAAAATATGTTGGCAAGTGATGCACTTGTCTTGATAGAAGAGTATAAGATCCAGCTTTTAGTAGTGATCGATGACTCTAAAAAGATACTAGGTGTGCTTCACTTGCATGATCTGGTCGAAAAGGGAATTGCATGATGCGTTTAAATAAGTTTATAGCCCACTTCTCCACTTACTCTCGCCGTGAAGCGGATAAGGTGATACAGTCAGGGTATGTTTATGTTGATGGAGAGCTCCAAGAGAATCCTGCCACGCAAGTTGATGAGCGTTATGTCAAAGTTATTGTGAGTGGAAAGCGTATTACACCAAGTGATCAGTTTACGGTCATCATCTATAACAAACCAAAGGGTGAACTGGTGACTAAGAGTGACCCTCGTGGTCGTAAGACGATCTATGATGGTCTGGACAACAAGTACAGACACTTCATTCCTGTGGGTCGTTTAGACTACGCTACAGAAGGTCTATTGTTATTGACAGATGCGTCACGTGTGGCCAATGTCTTGATGACTTCTAAGCTAGAGCGTGTCTATAAAGTCAAGATCAAAGGTGAAGTGACACCTGCTATGGAAGAGGCGATGCGTAAAGGGTTGGTCCTCGAAGATGCTAGTGCCGGTGGACATGCACTCTCTCGTGTTGAAGAGATGACTTTTGCACCATTTCTTGCTTACAACATCATCAAAAACAAGGGTGACTACTCTGTGTTAAAGATCGCGATTGGTGAGGGTAAAAACCGTGAAGTTCGTCGCTTCTTTGCACACTTTGATGCTGAGGTTGTTGACTTGAAACGTCTTAGTTTCGGGGGTATTGAACTCAACAATCTTCCTACGGGTAAATCACGCTTTATGGAGCGTGCGGAGTATGTGCACTTAAGAAGCTTTATGGACGAAGTGGCTCTTGATGAAAAAGCTAAAGCAGGTAACATAAAAGAGTAATGGCGGACTTTACCCATCTGTTAAGACCTAGCAATTTTGATGATATTGTTGGACAAGAACACCTGAGTGTGCAAGAGGCGACTCTACGGCGCTTGTGTGAAAGTGGACAACTTGGCCATAGCTTCTTTTATGGACCTCCTGGTTGTGGTAAGACAACCATTGCGCGAGTGATTGCTAAGGTAATGGATCTCCCTTTTTATGAGTTTAATGCGACCTCATTGAAAGTTGAACAGCTGCGTAAGCTCTTTGAACAGTATAAAAATGCCTTGCAAAAGCCACTCATCTTTATTGATGAGGTGCACCGTCTTGCTAAAAACCAGCAAGAGGTTCTGTTACCTGTTATGGAGAACAATAGTGTCTTAGTCATTGGAGCCTCTACTGAAAATCCTTTTTTCTCTTTGACAGCTGCAATGCGCTCACGTTCGCTTCTTTTTGAACTCTACCCTATCTCTAAAGAGGCATTAAGATCTCTTTTAGAGCGTGCGACTACTTCAGAAGAGATACAAATCAATGAGAAGGCGACGAGCTATCTTATAGACTCTTGTGGGGGTGATGCTAGAGGGATGTTGAAGCTTCTTGAGTTTGCTTCTGCTTTGGAAAAAGAGATCACTTACGAGCTGTTACAGACCCTACGCCCGAGTGCACAGAGTGGGGGAAGTTCTGAAGCAGGGGTGCATTATGATCTGGCCTCTGCTCTCATCAAGTCTATACGTGGCTCAGATGCAGATGCTGCAATCTACTACTTAGCCCGACTCATAGAAGGGGGTGAACCTCCAGAGTTTATTGCACGAAGGTTGGTGATCTTAGCGAGTGAGGATGTTGGCAATGCCAATCCGCAGGCGCTAACGTTATGTACCTCTACAATGACCTCAGTTAAAATGATAGGTTATCCTGAATCGCGGATCATCTTAGCACAAGCGGTGATTTACCTGTGTGCTTCACCGAAGTCTAACAGTGCTTATATGGCTATCAATGCAGCAGGTGAAGCGGTAAAAAGTGGTCTTTTGATGGAAATTCCCAAAAATATTCAACAGCAAAATGAGGGTTATCTGTATCCTCATGATTTTGGTGGTTGGGTGGCGCAAGAGTACTTAAGTATGCCTCAAAAGTTTGTTGAACTTAAAGCTATTGGTTATGAGCAAAAGATGAAAATGTGGCTGGAAAGCTTGGGTCAACAAAAGCAGTAAGAAACACTTTTGGTTAAAGGTGGTTTGAAAGGCTTTTTTTAAGAAACAATTGGATAAAATGAACCATGAATAACGAACATGTTGCTAAAAAACAGTTTGGACAGAACTTTTTAAAAGATGAGAGTGTCCTTTATAAGATAGTCGAAGCGATGCCCCAAAGCGAGCGTAAGCTCGCTGAAATAGGGCCTGGCTTAGGTGATCTAACTAAGTTTTTAGTTGATGTCGGAGGTGTAACAGCCTTTGAGGTCGATAGGGATTTATGTCGATATTTAAACCGTGAATTTAAAGAAGCTATCACAACCGGCCAACTCACCCTCGAATGTGGTGATGTTTTAGAGGCTTGGCAGAGTGAGCTTTTAGATGAACCCTATGATTTAGTGGCAAATTTGCCCTATTACATAGCCACAAACATCATCTTAAAAGCCCTTGCAGATATCAATTGCGGTTACATACTCGTCATGATTCAGCGTGAGGTCGCAGAGAAGTTCTCTGCGACTTCGGGAGATAAAAATTTTGGTGCCTTAAGTGTCATTACGCAAAGCGTGGGTGAAGCCTCTATTGTGGTTCACGTTCCACCTGAAGCGTTTGATCCTGCACCAAAAGTAGATTCGGCAGTACTGCTTATTCAAAAGCACTCTAGTCGTAGTGATGAAGGTTTTGAGCAGATGCTCAAAGTGGCATTTCAACAGCCACGAAAGACCCTCGCTAAGAATCTCTCAACACGTTATGAGAAGCCTGAAGTTCTTTCTGCTTTAGAGCAATTGGACCTCAGTGCTACTATTCGTCCTCACCAAGTCACGACAGACAACTTTCAACAGTTATATACACTTATAAAGTAAATTTTTTTACACCCTATTGCTCCTTTGGGTGTACACAAGGAAACAGCTATGTCTGAAACTCAAAACAATACGCCAGCGCAACCTGCTCAAAATAGTGAGCAGCGTAATACGCAAAGTGAACCACGTCAACAACGTCGTCCACGCCAAAATAATCAAAACAGAAGTGCAAACGCAAATGGTAATCGCCAACCTCGTGAAAATCGTGAAGTAGATGGAAACCGTCAACCTAATGAAGAAAAAGTAGATGGTAATCGTGTCCCTCAAGATAAAGCAGTTGATGGAAACCGTCAGCCAAATCGTAACAATCAAAACCGTAATCGTAATAACCAAAATCGTAATCGTAACAATAATCAAAACCGTAGCAATAACAATGGTGATGAGCGTAAAGAGGGTGAAAACCGTCCTAACAACAATCAAAACCGTAACAATAACCAAAATCGTAACAACAACAATCGCAATGGTGGAAAAAACCGTCGCCGCCGCCACGGGCCTGCGCCAGTGGATCAAAAACTGTTTGAGTGTGCGATGCGTAACCAAGAAGTTCAAGTTGAGCGTCTGAACCCACATAAAAAACTTGATCTCAATACTAAAGCAAAAGTGCGTATCACACCACTAGGTGGTTTGGGTGAAATCGGTGGAAACATGATGGTTGTCGAGACTGACAATGAAGCGATCTTGATTGATGTTGGAATGAGCTTCCCTGATGAGACAATGCATGGTGTAGATATCTTAGTTCCTGACTTTACGTATGTAAAAGAGATCAAGAATAAGATCGTTGGTATCATTATCACTCACGCACATGAAGACCACATTGGTGCGATGCCTTATCTTTTCAAAGAGGCACAGTTCCCTGTTTATGGTACAGCAATGCCACTAGCGATGATTGGTAATAAGTTTGATGAGCATAAGTTAAGTGATGCGCGTCGTTTCTTTAACCCAATCGAGAAGCGTAAGGTCTATAAGATCGGTAATGATTTTGAGATTGAGTGGATGCACATCACACACTCTATCTTAGACTCTTCATCTGTAGCTGTTACAACAGATGCAGGTACAGTGATCCATACGGGTGACTTTAAGATCGACCATACGCCTATCGATGGTTACACGACAGACCTTCACCGTTATGCACATTATGGTGAAAAAGGTGTATTGTTGATGATGTCTGATTCAACAAACTCATATAACAAAGAGATGACTCCAAGTGAGCTTTCTGTTGCTCCAGCGCTTGATCGTGTCTTCTCTAAAGCAGAAGGTCGTATCATCCTTTCAACATTTAGTTCAAACCTACACCGTCTAGAGCAAGCCATCAACTATGGTTTGAAGTATGGTCGTAAGGTTTGTGTTATTGGTCGTTCTATGGAGCGCAACCTTGAAGTGGCAATGCAGTATAAGTATCTTGACTTCCCGAAGAACATCTTTGTAGATGCGGATGATGTCTCTCGTATGAATGATAAAGAGGTACTGATCATCACAACAGGTTCTCAAGGAGAGCAAAACTCTGCACTCTTTAGAACAGCGATTGGTGAGCACCGTCATATCAAGATCAAGCCAACTGACCTTATCATTCTCTCTTCTCGTGCGATCCCAGGTAATGAAGGTGGTATCTCTGAGATGATGAACCACTTAGAAAAAGCGGGTGCACGTATTGCTCGCGATCGTGATCTTCACGTTTCGGGCCACGCAGGTATTGAAGAGCAAAAACTACTACTTCGTTTGGTACAGCCTAAGTTCTTTATGCCAATTCACGGTGAGTATAACCATGTTATGCGTCATAAAGAGACAGCAATGCAGTGTGGTATCCCTGAGCGTAACATCTTGTTGATGGGTGATGGAGACTGTATCGAAGTCACACCTAAGTACATGCGTAAGGCAAAATCAGTGAAATCTGGTAAGACATACATTGACAATCAAAATAACCATATGATCGCAGATGATGTCGTTGTTGATCGTCAGAAGATGGCTAATGATGGTATGGTTGTCATCGTAGCGCAAGTTTCTAAAGATGATGGACGCCTTTCAGCTAAGCCACGTGTCTCTAGCTTTGGTCTGGTAGCAGACAAAAAAGATAAGGCATTTGCTGCTGAGATGGAAGATGTTCTTGAACACTTCTTGGTCAACTTAAAGCCAGGGTTGTTGGAGAATGCTAGAGCGATGGAGAATGAGTTACGTTCTGTTGTGCGTAAGCATATCTATCGTAAGATGAAGAAATACCCACTGATTATGCCAAACGTCTTCGT
>Ga0256826_1002498_pt1 | contig 11189 bp, 12 predicted proteins | sample CV79metaG_FD_185975 | JGI IMG/M metagenome (GOLD analysis project Ga0256826, IMG submission 185975) | Hydrothermal vent microbial communities from East Pacific Rise, Pacific Ocean - CV79 | ecosystem: Environmental > Aquatic > Marine > Hydrothermal vents | place: Pacific Ocean: East Pacific Rise... | reverse complement strand
CAAACTCTCCATAATTGAAAAGTTCCGATCCATTTAGACCCAAGATGTTGTATTAGTAAACTAATACATTAAAATCTCTGGCTGAAATAAATAGGTGTCATTTACAATAAATTGTAAACAACGTTGCAGACAACCAATAAATTGATTGTCTTATTTGAAAAACAAATTAATGTTTCTCTATTTGTGTTTGTTGTCTTATAAAAAGACGTTTCTTAGATTGTTTAATCTAACGTCTTCTACTTAGTTTTCAATGATCTCAAACCTCTTTACGAATTAAATCGTTGAGCCAATACATTTGGTCTCTGTGTTTGTGGACGGGAATTATAGGAGATTTGTGACTTAATGTCAAGAGGTTTTTGTGGGAATTGTTAAATTTATAGAAATTGTTTAGTTTTTACAGTTGTTTACTAAGTAATATCATCATTTTTTTAGATTAAAACTCATATTCTAAACCAATTGTTACTACATAAGCATCTGAATTATCAAAGCTTCCATTTATTCCACCGATTTGATTTACATCTCTTTTTTCTTTATCTGAATATAATGCAGAAAGTCCAATTTCCATATTATTTTGTATTTTATAACGTGCACCAAGAGAATATAGTCTTGCATCTGCATCTGGTAACTCATAACTTAATGTTTCATCAGGAATTGGTGATTCATCATATCCAAGACCAGCCATCAAAGTCCACTTTTGATTATATACGTGAGTAAGTCCTAAACGATAAGTGTTTGTATCATCCCATTTCTTTGGACTATGTATATTAAGTATAGAATTACCAGAAAATTTAATATCTAACTGCTCATATTTTGACCAATAATTTCTTTCGTAAACAAATTCTATAGTTGTGGTTTTTTCAAAAGTGTAAGCTGTTGCTAAACGTAAGATAGCAGGTAAAGGAATACTTGTTTGTCCAGAATCACTTACAGTTGTTCCACCAAATCCAGTTGGATATGTTAAAGTTGCATCTCCCTCTAATTCTAAATCTATCTTTGATCTATATGTAGCTGCTAATGTCAATTCCTGTGTAGCTTTATATGTTAGAGCAAGATTATAGCCCCAATCAAAACCATCAGATTCTAAATCATATTTTGGATTTTTGAATATATTTGGTACGCTACTAGCATTTATTACAACATCACCTTCAGAGTATACGCCTCTAACGCCAACGGCTATTGCTAAGTCATCATTAATTTTATATGCTACTGTTGGGTTAAATTCATATGTTTTTAATGTAAACTCTTCTCCCTTCCATGTAGCAGGAGCACTGTTCCAACGCTTTGATAAACCCACTGGAGCCACAAGTGACATTCCAAAACGAAAATCACTAAAAGCTGGAGAAACATAATGAAAGGTAGGAATTAAAAAATCTTCTTTTTCTGACTGTATATCATAAGAAAGAGCCCCAGCATAAGTACCTTCTGCTTCTACTGCACTAAGACGAATATATGTTAAATCAACTTCAAAAGCTCCATTACCAGTTTCAAACACCATATTTGCAGGATTATAATAAGCTGCATCTGCGCCATGTGCATTTGCAACATAAGCAGCTGAAAGTGCAGTTGCATTCATTGATTGTTCTGGTATATTATATCCACCAGCCATTAAAGATGTAGCTAACACAAGTGAAAGTAGACTAAAGTTCTTCATAATTTATCCCCTAAATATATTAATCTTGTAAAGAGTATAGCAGTTCTATCTCTTCTTTCCAAATACTATCATCTATCGTTTCAAGTATAAGTGGTATATCGTCCATTCGCTCATCATTCATAATAAACTTGAATGCATCTAGGCCAATTTTTCCCTTTCCTATACTTTCATGCCTATCTACATGTGAGCCTAAATCTGGTTTAGAATCATTCAGATGCATTCCTTTTAAGTACTCAAAGCCAACTATATTTTCAAATTGTGCCATAGATATATCATAAGCTTCACGAGTTCTTATATCATATCCTGCTGTAAACATATGGCAAGTATCTATACACACACCTACTCTAGTTTTATCTTCAATTTTATCTATAATATGAGCAAGATGCTCAAACTTCCAACCTAGGTTTGAACCTTGACCTGCTGTGTTTTCTAAAACTAAAGAAACACCTTTTGTTTTATCTAGAGCATAATTCATCGATTCAGCTATTGCATCTAAACATTCATCTTCACTAATCTTCTTTAAAAAAGAACCTGGATGAAAGTTAAGTCTGTCTAATCCTAGCAGTTCGCATCGCTGTATTTCATCTATAAAAGCATTTAAAGATTTTTCTCTTTTTTCTAGTTCTGGATGCCCAAGATTTATTAGATATGAATCATGAGGTAAAATATGCTTTGGCAAAATACAAGAATCTTCTAACTCTTTTTTAAACTTATCTATTGTTAATGTATCTAAATCTTTCGCAACCCACTGTCTTTGATTCTTTGTAAAAAGAGCAAAGGCTTGTGCTCCTATTTTTGTTGCATTAATTGGTGCATTAAAAACTCCACCTGCTGCTGATGTATGTGCCCCTACAAATTTCTTACTCACTATCACCCTTTTATTTTCTTAATTTTTATTAGAATTTTATTTTGTTTATCTTTAAAATACACTTCATCATTTTCAATCTTATATGTAATATCATAATCCTTAGTTTTTATATTTTGCTCAAATCCTGTACTTGTCTTCTCTAAGTTTTTTGATTCAAAAATAGGAGAAGCTAAAAATATATTTTTTAAAATATCATAATGATAAGACGAATTCAAAAATTCTTCATTAAAAGATGACTTTCTCATACAGCCTTCATTTGCACATATTAGAGTATCTATCTCAAAACTTTGAATTAAATTACCAGCTATAAATAAGTCTATCTTCACCTCATTCTTATTTTTACGAACATATCCTAAATCAGCATACTTGAACTTAGGAGTTTTAATAATAATCAGCTTACTTTCATTTATAGTATATGACTTTGGAGCACATCCTATAAAAAGAATACTAACCCATAGGATAAAGATTATTTGCATGTATTGTTTCACAAGCTTGTAAGACCTCATCTGAAAGTTCTAAATCCATAGCTTTTAAACTATCATCTAGTTGTTCAACCTTTGTTGCTCCAATAATAGTAGATGCAACAAATGAAAACTGTTTTGACCATGCAACAGCCAAAGTAATAGGAGATATACCTATATCTTGGGCTAAGTTAATATATTCTTTTGTAGAGGCTAAAGTTTTATCATTTAAAAATTTTATTGCTTGCGCTCTTACTCTTGGATTATCAGAGTTTGCATAAGCAGAAAAACGACCACTTTGATTTGCATTATATTTTCCACTTAAAACTCCACCTGCCATAGGAGAATATGGAAGTAAAGAAATATCTTCTTTTTCACACATAACTTGCATTTCATCTAAAAAACGTCTATTTAAAAGTGAAAAATTATTTTGAATTGATTCAAATCTTTTAAATCCTTGCATTTTAGCACTCATATTTGCTTTAGTAGTTCCATAGGCTGTATCATTAGAAGTACCAAGATATCTAACTTTTCCATCTTGAATAAGTCTGTCAAAAGCTTCCATAGACTCTTCAATTGGGACAATTGTATCAGGCCAATGCATTTGATAAAGATCAATATAATCAGTTCCTAACCTTTGTAAACTTCCTTCAATTGCCTTCATAATATGATGTCTATCTATTGCTGTCATTCCATGTCTAGTTGGTGGAACAAACCATCCAGATGCAGCTCCAGAAACTTTTGTTGCAATAATCATCTTATCTCTGGGCTTGTCTTTTAACCATTCACCAATAATAGACTCTGTTAAACCACCAAGTTCACTACTAGGTGGAACAGGATATATTTCAGCTGTATCAAAAAAGTTTACACCTTTTTCATAAGCTTTATCCATAATGTTAAAGGCTTCTTTTTTATCACACTGTGTACCAAAGGTCATTGTTCCTAAACAAATAGGAGAAACTCTTAGCCCAGTACGTCCAATATATCTATATTTCATTTATTTTCTTTTATTTATAATCAGTATGTAATTGTATCGTTTTTCTTATTCTTAAAATATATCTTAAAATAAAAGCTCTTCTTCCGTCTCTTGCACATTTTGAATCTGTGGTGGCTTTGAAACATCTGTAAAATACTCTTTTTGTTTTCCAACATACGTAGATATAACGCCTTCTGGTTCTATAAACTTACGTTGAGTTTGTGGATGTGACTTTAATAAACGTCTATAAAAAGATGCAAAGGCTGGTGCAGCCGTACGACCACCTTGTTCTCCTTTAAACATTGGAGTATTATCATCATTTCCAAACCAAATTACAGTTTGAATCTCAGGAGAAAAACCACAAAACCATGCATCTACACCTTTATTTGTAGTTCCTGTTTTTCCAGCTAACTCGATGCCAGCTACTGCTGCTCTACGCCCTGAACCTTTTTTAATAACATCTTTCATAACATCAACCATAATAAAAGTCTGTTGTGGTGTTGTTATTTTTTCTTTTGCGCTCTTAAAAAAGACTTCTTCTCCAAAAGAGTTTTCTATACTTCTAATTAATACAGGAGTTACTTCAGTCCCACCATTTGAAAGAACAGTATAGTATCTACTAAATTCTAAAGGAGATACTGTAATAGAGCCAAGTGCTAAAGATAAATCTGGTGGAAGATTTTTTATGTGATACTTAGAAAGCTCACGTCGCATTGTCCTTAGACCAATATCTGTTACAAGATTAATTGTAGCAAGATTTCGTGAGTGAACTAAAGCCTCTCTAAGAGATATAAAACCCTTATAATCTTCACCATAATTTTTTGGTTTCCATTTTTTCTCTTCTCCATCAACCTCATAATCATAAGTTCTTGCAATATCTATAAGCTGAGACGCACCAGAATATCCAAGGTCAACTGCCACCTGGTATATAAGAGGTTTAAAAGCCGATCCAGGTTGTCTTTTTCCTTGAGTTGCTCTGTTATATTGTGATTTTTTATACGACACGCCACCAACTAAAGCTAAAACATCGCCTGAACTTGGTTCAACTGATACTAATGCACCATTAAGTTTTTGCATTAAAGATTCATTATAATCATCTCTTTTCTTAGCACGTTCTATACTTAAGTCATATCCATCTTTCAAAGCTTCTCTACCAGCTTCTTGCATGCGAATATCTATCGAGGTTCTTATTTTATATCCACCACCACGTATATCTTTATATTCTGAACTCAACTGTCTTAAAACTTCATCAACAACATAAGGAGCACGGTTTTGAGTTAAAGTATCATCAAAAACTTCAGGTGTCTCTTTCATAGCTTTTTTGTAGGCGTCATCATCTATCCAACCAAGCTGGTGCATTCTACTTACAACACGATTTCCACGTCCCATAGCTTGTTCATAATGACGAGTTGGAGAGTAATAAGATGGAGCCTTTGGAAGTCCTACTAAAACAGCAATCTCTTTTAAACTTAAATCATCTAAATCTTTATGAAAATAACCAATTGCAGCTGTTTTAATACCAAAATATCCATGTCCATAATATATCTGATTTAAATATCTCTCTAAAATTTCTTCTTTACTAAGTTCAGACTCAATTTTTAAAGAAAAAAGAAGCTCTTTAAATTTACGAGAAAACTTTTTCTCTCTTGTAAGTAAAGTATTTTTCACAAGTTGCTGAGTAATAGTGGATGCACCTTCAACAAGTTTCATAGCTTTAATATCTTTTATAATTGCTCTTAAAATCGCATCTATATTTATACCAGGATGTTCAAAAAACATAGTATCTTCAATTGCTAAAAGTGCTTCTGTAACTTGCACAGGAATATCTTCATAATGAACAAAATATCTATGTTCTTTATTAAAAATATTTGCTATTTTTTCACCATTTCTATCAAAAATTTGTGTTGTAAGTGTTGGATGATAATCTATTAGCTTATTTGTTTCATACTTAACTTGATTATAGTAGTAAGCTATATATCCAAGTCCACCTATTAAAACTAAGGTAAAAAATATAAAAATCTTTTTAATCATATTCTAAATTCCCGATGCGAAAAGTTAGATGAGATTAAGACTCTTGTATACTCATCTTTTGGTTTTTCTAAAACCTCTTTTAATATTCCACTTTCTATAACTTCTCCATTTTTAATCACACAAATATCTTCACATAATGACTCTGCTGAGAACATATCATGAGTAACAAATAACATTTTAAATTTCATCTTTTTTTGTAAAGATTTTAAAAGATTAATTATAACTTCTGTATTTTTAGGATCAAGCGCTGTTGTAGGCTCATCTAAAAGTAAAAGTTTTGGATTTGAGCTTAATGCCATAGCTATTATAACACGCTGAAGTTGTCCACCGGAGAGTTCAGGTGGAAATCTCTCAGCTAACTCCATATCAAGCCCTACCTGAGAAAAAAGCTCTTGCATCTTCTTCTTTGTAGAAAAAAATTGCTTACTAATCTTTGTCAAAGGAGATAAGGCAGTAAATGGGTTTTGAGGAACAAAGGCTAATGTTTCACCATTTTTCAACTCAAAAGACGACTGCATATTTAAGTCTAAAACCATAGAATCTGGAAGCATATTTAAAAGTGCTTTCAGAGTTAAAGACTTTCCAGAACCACTCTGACCAACTAAGGCTAGAGAGTTTTTAATCTCAAAAGATATATCTACTAAGGTACTATTTTCATACTTTATATGAAGTCTGTCTATTTTCATAAAGTGTATTTTATCTAATAGAACTGTTTATAAGTTTACAAACTCTTAATAATTCATCTTTGCTCACCCCTAAACGAGCTATAAGTCTTATTATAGCGCTAGGAACTGTAGGTTGTCGAATTGCAGCAACTAAAAAGTTTTCTTCCATAAGCATAGCTTGAATTTGCATAACTTTTCTATTATCTCCAATATCTATCGGGCAAATAAGACCATCAATTTTTATACCAAGCTGCTGAAAAACTATATCTTGATACCTTTTTATCTCTAAAGCTAACACTTTTTTATTTTCTTGAATATATTCTAATGAAACATGGCCTAAGGCCGTATCAAAAAGAGAAGGAGCAGTCGCATAAATAATAGGCTTAGCTCTATTTATAAGAAAATCTATAATATGTGAAGATGCTAATATATAAGCTCCAAAGGAGCCATAAGCCTTTCCAAGAGTACCCATTTTTATATAATTATTCTTTACTTCTAAATCATAATAATCTAAAATGCCAGTAAGATTTTTTCCAATAACACCAGAAGAATGAGCCTCATCTAAAATCAAAATAGCTTCATACCTATCTGCTAAAAAGATAATTTCCTTATTTAAAAGGTCTGCATCCATAGAGTAAATACCTTCAACTGCAATAATCTTTCTTTTTGCATCTGAATTTTCTAACAGATTTTCTAACTCAGAGGCACTATTATGAGAAAAATAAGTAATCTTCGCATCTACTAGTTGTGTTGCCATAACCCCAGATGCATGATACTTCTCATCCATAAAAAGTTCATCACCCTTTCTACAAAGAGATTCTATAAGAGCAATATTAGCATTAAAACCTGAACCAAGAATCACACCATCTTCATACCCATTAACCTCATAAAGAGCCTCTTCAAACTCTTTATGTATAGGATGATACCCATTTACAAGCATCGAAGCCTTAGATGCATGAGCCTCATAAGTAGATACCTTCTCATAAGCCTTATCAAGAAGTTTTTTCTTATTAGCTAAACCAAGATAATCATTAGATGCAAAATCAACAATTTCTTCACTAAAAAGCTTACGCTCTCTATATCTACCTGAATGTTTTAGTGCTGAGAGTTCTTTTTTATAGTAATTCATTATTAATACCTAATTTTATTTACAAACACACAATATTCACATTTTAGTTAATTATACTTTTAAAATCAAATACAAACAAGAAAAGGATTTATTATGTCAGTACAATTATTTAACAAACAAGGTAAAGTTTTAAAAATTTTTACATCTGTTAAAGATGCTTATTCCTATGCAAGCAGTAAACATCTTGAAGAATTTTCTATTTATACAAAACTAGTAAAATAAGCTTTTTAAAAGGCTTATTTCAATACAGCCTTATTATTCACAATATCAAGGACTTCTACCTTATCTCCATCTTTATACATTGACAAGTCAGAACCACTTTGCCAAAATGTTCCATCCATTTTAATCATTCCATTATCGATTATACCTATTCCACCAGAGTGAGCTTTTTCTTCTGTGTTGTCTTGAGTTTTATTTACTAAGGCCATACTCCATTTTCTAAGAGCTAGCAATAATACTAAACCTATAGAAAATGCTGTTGCTATTTGAGCTATTGAGTTATCAAAAACACCAAAATAAGTCAGCATAGATGCGGCTATAAAACCAAGTCCAATCCATACAAGAAAAAATGAAAAGAACAGTGCTTCAAATCCTATTAATATAATTCCTATTGCTAAGAGATAATACCACTGAATAAATTCATACTCAAGCATTTTTCTTTGAACCTAGAAACTCTTTTAAAATAGATAAAGAACCTATAAATTCTGTCGCTTCATAAGGAACAATAACCTTATCATTTGATTCATTTTTTGCTAGCTCGTTAAATGCTGAAATTCTATCTTTTGCTAGTAAAAATTCTGCCGCTTCAGGATTTGCAGACATAGCTTGGTTAATCAACATCATACCTTTTGCTTGACCTTCTGCAGTTTTTTCTTGCTCATACTTACTTGCATCTGCCATTCTTTCAATCGCTTGTGCTTCTAAAAATGCTTTCTCTCTTTGACCTTCTGCCTCACGAATTGTTGCTTCTTTATTTGCTGTTGCTGTAAGTTCAATTGCTCTTTTTTCACGTTCAGCTTTCATCTGCATATTCATAGCTTCTTCAATTTCCATAGGAACAGAAATATCTCTAAGTTCAACACGCATAGTTTTAATACCCCACTTTTGAGAAGCGTCATCAAGAGCCATCAAAATTGATCGATTTAAAGTATCTCGTGAAGATAGAGTTTCATCAAGAGCTAGTTGACCTATTTCGGCTCGTAAAGAAGTTGTAGCAAGATTTGCAATTGCACGTTTAAAATCAACTACTCCATAAGCAGCCATCTTTGCATTTTCAACTTGAATAAATACAAGACCATCTACACTTATATTTACATTATCTTTAGTAATTACTGACTGTTGAGGAATATCTATAATCTGTTCTTGTTTAGTTACGGCCATAGAAACAGAATCAATCATAGGAATTAAAAGATGAAAACCACCTTCTATAGTTCGGTTATACTTACCTAGTCTTTCAATTACATACGCACGAGACTGAGGAACAATTTTAACACCCTTGAAAATAATAATTGCAGTTAAAATAACAATTGCAATACTTATAGCACTAATAGCTTCCATAAACACACTCCATTTATTTTTGTGTTATTATAACCAAACCTGTATCTTTTCTACACTAAGTCCCATGGCACAGCTTTCATAACCTCGAACTTCTTTTATATATCTCTTACAAAAGCCCTCAACCATGCAAGCACCTGCTTTTCCTTGCCAATTTTCAGATGCTAGATAATTTTCTAAATCTTCTTCATCAAAAGTATCAAAAATATAATCAGTTGTTGAAATATCTATAAGTTCTAATTTTTCACTCTTATACATCATGCAAGTTACTATAGAAGTTATATTTCCACTTTGAGTAAGTAGAATTTGTCTTGCATCTACTAAGCTTTTTGCCTTACGTAAAATCTTATTTTGTGATGTTACAACTGTATCTGCACAAAGAATAGGTATATCTTTATAATTATAAGCTTTTAAAGCTGCTTGAAATTTTCCAAGAGTTGCTTGATATACAAAGTTTTTTGGGGTGTCTGCGACAATATCATCTTCTTCAAAGTCTACGGGGCTTTGAAGAAAACTAATCTTAGCATTGTTTAAAAGAGTAGCTCTAGTAACAGAGCCTGAACACAGTCTAAGCACTACGAGTGAGAGTATCTAAGAACTACACCCATATAAATTGCAATTACGCCTAGAGTGATATTTAATGGAACCATATACTTTCCAATAAGACCTAGTTTGCCTTTTGCAGTTTCTGTGTCTCCAGATTTAAGTGCTTTTTCTGCTTTTGAGCGAAGGAACATCATAAGACCAAGATTAACTGCCATTATCATCCATATACCTTCTTTGATATGAACGAAGTTATACATCTTCATTGCAGTTGCATCTATAACATTTCCGCTTGCATCTACTGCTGCATTTCTAAAATCCCAGCCTACTGCCATAAGAATAGCTGTAACTATTAAGATAATTACAAAAGGTAAAACTATATAAAACAGTCTTTTTAAAGCATGAGATATTCTTTCCATTCTAAAGATTGGATTTTCAACATGAGCAAAAGACTGATGAGCCGCAAAACGCATAGCTATCATTCCCCCAACCCATACTACTGCTGATATAACGTGTAAAAATACTATAAGTTCTGTATTTGCCCAGAACAGGTTTGTCATTGCTTCTTTCATTAGTTCAATACTTCTTTAATATAATTTAGCGAGGCTATTTTTGCAACTTCAAGTTTAGATGGATCTTTTCCACCTGCTTGTGCAAAGTCTGGACGACCGCCACCGCCACCACCTAAAATAGGAGCGATTTGTTTAATCCAATCACCAGCTTTTGCATTTGCATCTTTAACACCTGCTGCGATTGAAACTTTATCACCTTTTACTTGGAATAACATTGCACATAAAGATTGGTTTTCATTCTTAAGCTCATCTATACGTGTTTTAACATCTCCACTTTTTATCTCTTCGATGATTACCGTTACCCCATTAATAGTTTCAGAACCTAGTTCTTCTTTTGAAGCAGACATTGCTTCTTGAACTTCTACTTTTAAAGTTTTAATCTGCTCTTTTAGTTTATTTACACCCAAAACAACATCACGATTTTTCACTTCAGCTTCTACTTGTAAAAGAGTATGTCTATGTTCTTTAAAAAGATTATATGCCGCGTTTCCGCACACCGCTTCAATACGTCTAACACCTGCAGATACACCTGACTCTTTAACAATAGCAAAGGTACCAATTACTGCTGTATTATTGATGTGTGTACCACCACAAAGTTCAGTAGATGCATCGCCAAAAGACACAACTCTTACCTTGTCTCCATACTTCTCACCAAACTGAGCCTTAGCACCTGAAGTCTTCGCCTCATCTATGCTCATCTCTTTAGTTATACCAGCAATTCCTCTAAGAATTTGGTAGT
>Ga0256826_1002496_pt1 | contig 11194 bp, 13 predicted proteins | sample CV79metaG_FD_185975 | JGI IMG/M metagenome (GOLD analysis project Ga0256826, IMG submission 185975) | Hydrothermal vent microbial communities from East Pacific Rise, Pacific Ocean - CV79 | ecosystem: Environmental > Aquatic > Marine > Hydrothermal vents | place: Pacific Ocean: East Pacific Rise... | reverse complement strand
ATTGTTTATTCCTTTTCTCTCAAGAAAACACACCCTCAAATGCTGCCTATGAAAGAAGAGAAGCAAAAAAACGTTCCGATAATCCACTGGGCTAGTCTAAGCCCTAAAATAAATAGTTGATATTTACTATTTATTTTGCTATTTCATCCTGATTTTAGCACTTTTCTACTAAAATAATGCACTTAAAACCTTAGGTTTAATCTCCCATAAAATAGGAACTATAAATAATGTCAAAACCATTAGAAAACTTAGATGAAGTATTGAAATCACATAAACTTAGTGAAGAAGAGTATACCCATATATTGGAAATATTAGAGGGAAGACATCCTAACATTGTTGAGTTGGGTATCTTCTCTGCTATGTGGTCTGAGCACTGTTCATATAAATCAAGTAAGAAGTACTTAAATGGGTTCCCAACCAAAGCACCATGGGTTATTCAAGGACCAGGTGAAAATGCAGGTGTTATTGATATCGGCGGTGGTATGGCAGCGGTATTTAAAATGGAATCACATAATCACCCTTCATTTATTGAGCCTTATCAAGGTGCAGCTACTGGTGTGGGTGGAATTTTAAGAGATGTATTTACCATGGGTGCTAGACCTGTAGCCAATATGAATGCTTTACGTTTTGGTAACATTACAAATCAAGACAATACAGCAAAATATCAAAGACATTTAGTTAAAGGTGTGACAGAAGGTATTGGTGGATATGGAAACTGTATGGGTGTTCCTACCATTGGTGGTGAAGTAAGTTTTGATGAGTCGTACAATGGTAACATTTTGGTGAATGCTTTTGCTCTAGGGTTATGTAAATCAGATGAGATTTTTCTAGGTATTGCGGAAGGTATTGGAAATACAGTTATGTATGTGGGTTCAAAAACAGGACGAGATGGATTGGGTGGAGCTGTTATGAGTTCGGATTCATTTACAGAAGAGTCAAAGTCTTTACGTCCTACCGTTCAAGTAGGAGATCCTTTCATTGAAAAACTTTTACTTGAAGCATGTTTAGAGCTTTTCAAAACTGAAGATGTTGTTGTTGGAATTCAAGATATGGGTGCGGCAGGTCTTACTTCGTCAGCATTTGAAATGGCTGGAAAATCTGGCTCAGGTATGATTATGAACCTTGATCAAGTTCCTGCTCGTGAAGAAGGAATGACCCCATATGACTTTATGCTTTCAGAATCACAAGAACGAATGCTTGTGTGTGTAAAAAAAGGTAAAGAGCAAGAGGTTATTGATATTTTTGAAAAATGGGACTTAGATGTTGCGGTTATTGGTGAAGTAACAGATACAGGTCGTATGGAACTTATGTGGCATGGTGAACGTGTATGTGATATGCCTATTGCACCAGTTAGTGAAGAGGCTCCTATTTTAGATCGACCAACAAGTAGACCAAAATATCTTGATAAAATTACAGGAAAAAATATTGACTCTTATGACAAAGTTAATAATCAGCAAGCCTTTGAAACCTTAGTAAGTTCAATGGAAGTAGTTGATAAAGCATGGATTTATGAGCAATATGACTCAATGGTTCAAACCAATACTACCAAAGCACCAGGAAGTTTAGACGCTTCGTCTATTAGGATTAAAGAGAATGGAAAAGCTTTGGCAATGAGTTCAGATTGTAATCCTCGTTATTGTTATATTGACCCGTATAAAGGAGCAGCTTTAGCCGTTGTTGAATCGGGAAGAAATGTGGCAATGTCTGGTGCAAGACCTCTTTCTATTACCGATTGTTTGAACTTTGGTAACCCAGAGAATCCAGAAGTTATGTGGCAGTTTGCAGAAGCATGTGAAGGGATTAAAGAAGCATGTTTAAAACTTAATACACCAGTTGTTTCAGGTAACGTTTCACTTTACAATGAAACCAATGGTGTTTCTGTATTTCCTACACCTGCCATAGCAATGGTTGGTCTTAATGAAAATGAAGACAAGGTACTTCCTTCTATTTTTCAAGAAGACGAGAATCACTTAATTCTTATAGGTGAAACCAACATGGAATTTGGTGGTTCATTGTATGTTAAAGAATTGTTCGGTGAAACTGCAGGTTCATTGGCAGAAATTAATTATGAAAATGAGTTAAAACTTTGGGAGTTTGTAATTGATACAAATGCAAAGGGTCTATTATCATCTGCAAAAGATTTAAGCTCAGGTGGTTTGGCAATGACACTAGCAAAAATGGCAGCTGTTTCATCTAAAGGAGCAGTTGTTGGTATTCGTTTAGACGATGAGCGAGCAATATTTGATGAATCTCAAAGTAGAGCGGTAGTTGAAGTAAGTAAAGCAAATTTAGATGCAGTTATTGCCTTGGCTGAGAACTTAGGTTTAAAGACAGATATTATTGGTAAAATTGGTGGTGATAATCTTAAAATCAATGATGTTGAAATGAAGTTAGAAACATTAAAAGCGACATATTTTAAAAGTTTTAAAGAGATTATAGAACAAGATATATAATAGAAAACCTCTTTAGAGGATTTCTATTATGAGGAAAGAAGAGTTAAGTATACTTTAATTTAGACTATTAAGCACATTCAATAAACTCTAATTCTTTGTTATAGACAGGTGTTTTGTCTTTTCCACAGTAGAATTCAGAAGTAGGAAGAGGATTGGCTTGTTCTTGAATTTTATCATCAAGTTTTTTCATAGGTCTAACATAAAAAAGTTTCTCTTTTTCTTTTAGTATCCGTGAAGCCTCTTCTGCTTCTTCTCTAAGTGTTTCATTTTTATAGTAAACCTCTTTTTCTAAATTGGTCATAATATATTTTTCAGATGATAATGCAACTATTTCTATTTCATTGTTATCAACTTCTAGTATTTCAGAAGGTGTTGCATAATATTTTTCTTTTGGTAAACTAAAAATTTCTATCTCATTCATCATATTCTGGCTAGCCAGTGTGAGTTCTTCATCACTTGTATCTTTACTCATATCAACAAACTTTACTTGAGTGAAATGGGCAAAAGTTTCCATTTTCTTACTGGCAGTTTTAGGTGATGAAAGTTTACTTAGGTCAACCAAACAATGATCTCCAACACACTCATTCTTTTGTGCTGTAAGATTTGTGGTTAATAACAGTGTGGCTAGTAGGGTAGATGTTAAAAAACTTCTCTTCTTCATATATTCAATCTCCTCAAATTGTTTTATTCTTACTATATTATTACGAAAATTGATGAGAAAGACAATAAATTTTTATATTTTTTAGAAAATGTAGTAAAAATATAACACATTTGGAGGTAAATAAAGAAAGTCTATAATATTAAAAAACAATAAGAAATTTTACTAAACTGTCAAATGTTATATTATATTAAAAGAAGTTTAAAAGTACTATATATCGGTGTTTTGAAACTCTTTCCACTCTGTAATGGAATCAAGCTTTGGAAATCCATCAAGTATTTCTAATGGTTTAAAGTTAGGTTTGTAGGCGAATGCTTTACAACCATCAACCCAATATCCTAAATAAATCCATGGAAGACCCAGTACTTTTGCCAATTCAACTTGATACAGAAGAGAGTACGTTCCTAACGAGAGTTGAGGGTAGTCAGGATCATAATAAAAATAGATTGAAGAGATGCCATCGTCCAAGATATCAATTAAATCAACACCAATAAGTGTTCCATCTTGAATATAAAGAACTTCTTTTCCAAAGTCATGTGCACCTTCTACAAAATTTTCTTTGTATTCTCTGGGTGAGATATTACGATGTGACCAATCATCCTTTTGATGTTTAAAAGCATGGTATTTATTGTATAGGTCAATATGGGCTTGAGAAAGTGTAGGTTTTTGAATAATAATTTCAGTACTTTTATTACGTTTAATTGCTTTTTTTTGAGATTTTCTCAATATGAATTCATTGACATCAATTCGAATGGATTTACACTCATTACAGCCATTACAGATAGGGTGAAAGTAATAACATCCAAAACGACGCCATCCACGACTAATAAGCGCGGTATTGTAGCTTTGTGTTGATTCTTCAATATGTTTATAATTCATACGTACACTCTTGTCGGGTATGTATGCACATTCATAGTCTAACATACAGAAATCTGTTGATGATGGAGGGTTTTCTGTAAAAGTATTATTATTCATAAAAAGGATTTTATCTAAAAATTGTCAATTTATAGTAAAATTTGATTAATTTTTTTAAGGAAGGATAGTCTTGTATCTTTATCAACCAACCTCAGGGTATGCCTATAATAGTGATTCTATTTTTTTATATGATTTTATCTCACTTTTTAAGCCTAAAGGTTCTTTGTTAGATGTCGGTTGTGGTGTGGGAATTGTCTCTTTATTGCTTTCACGTGATTTTAATCTTCAGACTACCATTGTAGATAAACAAGAGATTATGTTAAACTATGCTAACCATAATTACGTGCTAAATAAGTTGGAAGCAGAGAGCTTTTTGGGAGATTTTATTATGCTTCCTGAAGAGAATAAATTTGACTTTGTGGTTTCGAATCCACCTTTTTATGATGAAAATGTAACACAGAGTAAAAATGAACATTTAAATATTGCACGTTATGCACACCATTTACCGATAGACTCTTTTATTGCAAAGGTAAAAAGAGTTCTTCGACCAAGGGGTCGATTTATATTTTGTTATGATGCAAAACAAGTAGATAGACTGCTTTATGCATTAAAAGAGAATAAGATTAACCCCGAAGTGATACGTTTTGTTCACTCTAAAATAGACAGAGATTCAAAACTTGTTATGATTTCAGCACGTATGAACTCTAAATCACTAATGAAAGTAATGCCACCTTTGGTTGTATTTAATGAAAAGAGTATCTATACCAAAGAAGCAGAAAATGCTTTTTTTAAGGCAAAGACAAATAGTATTAAAGGAGACTATTAGATTGGAAAATAATATGTTGACTCAAGAGGGTTATGATTATAAATTTACGCCTTCTGCTTGTGAAAGTTGTGGCGGTGCATGTTGTACTGGTGCAAGTGGATATATATGGGCAAAATACCAAGAGATAGAAAAAATGGCAGAATTTTTAGAGTTAACCTTAGAAGAATTTGCTACAATGTATATAAAAAAAGTAAAACATCGTTATTCGTTGGTTGAAAAAAAGATTGATGAAGATAACTATGCATGTATATTTTTTGATAATGGTTTGAAGCAGTGTACTATATATCCTGTAAGACCAAGACAATGTCGTACCTTTCCATTTTGGGAGACATTTAAAAATGATAAAGAAGAGGTAAAGAGAGAGTGTCCTGGAATAGTAGATTAATTCATAGAGCAACAACTACAACTCTATCGGTACTGATTACTTTATCGGTAGTAAGTTGTACACAGTATAAACCTCAAAGTGTGATTATACCTAAAGATAAACTTTCTGAGTATAACCCTAAGCACTTTGGAAATAATAAAGTAATCACACATTCAATAAAGAATGAAGATGAATGGATAATGCGTGCCATTTGGCATGAGCAGATGGGTGCGTTTAAACAGAGTAATGCTTATTATAGTAAGCTTTATAAGGCAACAAATAAAGATGAGTATCTACTTAAAGAGATACTAACTGCCTATAATGCAGGAGCCGTCACTCAGCATTTATCAGATTTAGAGTTGTATGTTCAAGACCATCCGATGAATTTACAAGCAAAACGACTTTTAATTACTTTTTATTTGAATAAAAGTGAGTATGAAAATGCAAAAAGAGTAGGAAAACTTTTGATCACTCAGTCATCAGAAGCTGTAGATTTTGAGTTAATTGCCAACCCCTATGTTTATACAAACGAATTTGAAGAGGCAATCAGACTTTTATCTCAGGCATATAATAAGACGTTTAATGATATTATTTTACTTAAAATAACATCGCTTATGGTCAATAAACTAAGAGATGTAGATGGTGCTGTTAACCGTTTGGAAAATCACATAGCAACACAAGGATGCAGTGAAAAAGTTTGCCTTCAATTGGCTGAAATATATACACAACAGCAAAATGTAGAGAAGTTAATACCTCTGTATAAATCACTCTATGAATTAACGGGGAAAAAGAGTTATGCTGATCGATTGGTTGATGCTTATATCTTTACTAAAAAGTATGATGATGCTATTTTATTTGCTAAGACTTCATCGAAAGACAATGAGCTTTTATTTGCGCTTTATATAGATAAAAAAGATTATTCAGGTGCAGATAGAGTGGCAGAATCTTTATGGAAAAGTACCAAAGATCCTAAATGGAAAGCAGAATCTGCTATGGCTCTTTTTGAATCATCTCACAATGGTAATGATAAAGAGATGCTAAAAGAAGTTGTAAAACGTTTTGAGGAAGCATTATCTCATGGCGTTAAGAACAGCGTTTTCTTAAACTATTACGGATACATTCTTATAGATAAAGATATTGATGTTTCTAAAGGAATTGAAGTTGTAAAAAAAGCGTTATTAACAGAGCCTGAAAATAGCTACTATTTAGATTCACTGGCATGGGGTTACTATAAGATAAATCATTGTGATGAAGCGTATACTCTAATGCAAAAAGTAGTTGAGTTAGAGGGTTTAGAAGAGAAAGAAATAGTTGAACATTGGGATGTAATTTCTCAAAAATGTAATAAAGAAAAATAGACGAGGGAAAAAGACGTGGCACAAATATTAGATGATATTATCAAGAAAACAAAAGAAGACTTAGAGAAGAGAAAAATAGATTATCCTTTAGAGTGGTTGGGACGCTCTTTGGCATATAATCCTTTTGCTCCAAAAGATGTATATAAAGCACTTAAGTCAACTGAAGAGAATCCTTATAGAATAATTGCAGAAGTTAAAAAAGCAAGTCCAAGTAAGGGTATTATTCGTGAAGATTTTGATCCGATGGTTATTGCTCAAGCGTATGAAAAAGGTGGTGCTGATTCACTTTCTATTTTAACTGAACCACACTTTTTTAAAGGTGATAAAGAGTACCTTGGTATGGTTCGTCGGTATACCAGTATTCCTTTACTTCGAAAAGATTTTATAGTAGATAAATATCAGCTAGTAGAGGCATTAGCCTATGGGGCAGACTATGTGTTGTTGATTGCGACTGCATTGAGTAGAAAAGAGTTAAAAGAGCTTTTAAATTATACCCGTCACTTGGGTATGGAAGCATTGGTTGAAATTCATGATAAAAAAGATTTAACCAAAGCTATTTTTGCAGGTGCAGATATTATTGGAATCAATCATCGTAATTTAGAGACGTTTGAAATGGATATGACCTTAAGTGAACGATTAATTCCTCTTATTCCAAATAATAAAATTATTGTTGCAGAGAGCGGTATTACTGACCATGAGATGGTAAAACATTTGGCAAGTGTTGGTGCAGATGCCTTTTTAGTGGGTGAGCATTTTATGCGTCAAGATGATATTACTCAAGCCGTCAAAGATTTAAAATACGGCAAGTAATATTTTGATTAATATCGTTATAACAGGTTGTTCTTCAGGCATTGGTTTTGAAACAGCTAAGTATTTAAAAGAGCAAGGGATAAAAGTTTATCCTACGGTTAGAACCACAGATCAGTTAAAAACACTTAAAACTTATGGTTTTGAGAACGCTATGAAGTTAGATGTTCGTAACCCAGATGAGATAGCAGCGGTTATAGAACATGTTATGAATGAAGATGGTAAAATAGATGTATGGTTTAACAATGCAGGTTTTGGACAAGCAGGAGCGTTAGAGGACATTAGTGTAGATGTTCTCCGTGAACAGTTTGAAACCAATGTTTTTGGTTTACATGAAGCGACACGACAAGTTATACCTATTATGCGACAACAGGGCTATGGTAAGATTATTCAGCACAGTTCTGTGTTAGGATTGGTATCACTTTTTGGTAGAGGTTCTTATAATGCAAGTAAATACGCGATAGAGGGATTGACCGATACTTTACGATTGGAGTTGGTGGGAACCAATATTTATCCAGTTTTACTTAATACCGGTCCCATTACCAGTGACTTTAGAAAAAATGCAATGCAAAAGTTACAAGAAAATGTAGAAATAGAAAAATCTATTTTTAAAAAACAGTATCATGAAAATTTGGCTAAAAAGAAGAGTGAAGTTCCTTTTAATGAAGAAGCAATTTCCGTGGCAAAAGTTGTAGAAAAAATCATATTGGCTTCCAAACCTAAGCCTCGATACTACATTACAAAGGCAACGTATCTTTTGGGTTATTTGAAAAAAATTCTTAGTACTTCTTTTCTTGATAAACTCCTTCTTAAGATTGCATAAGTAATACCTTTGATTTACAAAAATCATATTAATTAATTTAAATTACTAATCTAAACATAATTATTATTTTACTTGTAATTATTCAAAGTAATATAATATGTTGTATCTATATTTATATTATTTCCTTATAATTATATTTTTAAAAAATTATAATTATAAGGAAATAAGTATGCGTAAAATAGCATTATCAATAATACTTTTTTCTGCGTTGATAAATGCAGGTGAAGTGGAGTATGGAACAGGTACCTTTAATATGAAAGGTGGTTTCTTAGGTATGACAGGAAGTGTAGGAACCGATGTTGACACATTTTCCTATGTTGAACGTCACAGTAACCTAGCATCAGATTTTTTTTACGGTTATGATTTTACCTGGTTAGATTCACAAACATTAAAACAAGCGCAACATACCTATAACGGTGCCGCCAGTACATTTAATGGTTTTTTAGGATTGGGAAGTAATGAATACATGAAAATCCCATCAATGGATTATCGTGTAAAAGGTATGGATGCAAACATTAGAGTTGGTTATGATGTTATTCATGAAGATGCCGATAACTTTTTAGGAATAGGTGCTCTTGTAGGACTTTCTATGCCATGGATAGACAGTTCAAAAAGTAATAGTGCTGCACCAAGTTTTGATTTCATTAAAGATAATGCGGGAAATCTTTTAGATGCTGCTGATTATTTTCAAGATACTGAAACAGAAGTTATGACATTTAAAATTGGACCAACGGTTACATTTCAGAAGTCATTAATTGGTAATAAACTTTCAGTTTATGGAGGTGCGAGTTATGCCTATCAAACTGGTTATATAGATAATTCTCTTATTGATTCATCGTTAACTGTTAATGGTACATTTCAAGAGTACAATTTAGGTCTATATTTTACGCCATTTACAGAAACATTTGAATGGGGTTGGTTAAGTTTAAGTCCAAGAATCTATGGAACAGTAGGGTACAAGTATTCAAAATGGGATGTCGATGAAGTAGCCATTAATATTAGTGGATTTGAAATGAGTTCAGACATGCTTTCACCTCTAGGTATGGAGTTTAGCATGGACAGTTCGGTATTTTACACAGGAGTAGGATATTCATTTTAGATAAGTTGTTTACTTGTCATAAGGTTGTTCCTTTATAGTTTTTAATGTATAATCCATTTAACAAAAAATAGGACAAAAAATGGACAAAATAAAAATAGGTGTTGTGACCACAAGTGATCGTGCGAGTCAGGGAATATATGAAGATATTTCAGGTGTTGCCATTATGGATACCATGAAAGAATATCTTTTAAATGAGTGCGAATATGAGTATAGATGTATACCTGACGAACAAGCTATTATAGAGACAACACTTATTCAACTTTCACGTGATTTAAACTGTGACCTTATTGTTACAACAGGGGGAACAGGCCCTGCACCTCGTGATGTAACCACTGAAGCAACTGAAAATGTTTGTCAAAAGTTACTTCCTGGTTTTGGAGAGCAAATGAGAGCAGTTAGTTTACAGTATGTACCAACAGCCATTTTGTCGCGTCAAACAGCAGGAATCTGTGATGGTTCACTTATTATTAATCTTCCAGGTAAACCGAAATCTATTCGTGAATGTCTGGATGCTGTTTTTCCTGCAGTACCTTATTGTATCGACTTAATTGGTGGTTCTTTTATGGAAGCCAATGAAGAGGTAGTTAAAGTTTTCAGACCAAAGAGTAAATAATGAATATAGCATTTATAGAGAAAAAACTACAAGAGATATATGCGGAACTAGAGCGTGAAGTGATGGATGTTCTGATGAATGAATCATATGATAAAAAGCAGACCAATCTTCGTGTAAAACCACTAAAATCTACCAAACAAATTTTGGAAAATGCATTAGATAGTATTAAAATGGTTGATAAGTTAGGAAAAGAGGATTTGGAAAAATGAGAAAGTTTTTACTTGTTTTTATACTTTTTACAGCATCACTTTTTTCTGAGACATTAAAGGTCGATGAATCGGCTCCCTGGATGTTACCATGGTTGGTTGGGTCACTATTTGTGGTAGGAATTTTCTTTTGGTCAATGTACAAAGCCATGGTGACCAAAAATGCTAAATATGGATATGGAATCTTTTTAGCAGTCATATTAATGGTTGTGTTACTTTTTATTTAATCCACGATTTTTTGTCATTATGACAGGGTAAAACAGACTGATATAGGAGTTTTACTATATTTTTATTATGAAAAAGGATTCATCACATGAAATCATTATTAACATTATCACTATTAACACTTTCAATTAATGCAAGCATTGCACTGCCTGAAAACTTTGAGACAAATTTCCAACAAAGCATTACCAATGATAAAGGAAAAGTTATTAAATATGATGGGAAAGTGCTATTTAAAAATATGAAAGAGAATTATCTTGATGTTTCTGGACAGAATGTAGAAACAAGTAGAAGTCTTTTTAAGTGGGACTATACTTCACCGACACAAAAAGAAGTTTGTACGGATGGTACACAACTAATTGTGGTTGACCATGATTTAGAGCAAGTGTCTAGTTATATGGTAGATGAAGGTATTAACCTTGAAGAAATTTTAAATGTAGCAGAAAAGATTACAAATACTATCTATAAAGCTACTTATAAAGATACAGAATATATGATTACGTTGGATAGTAATAATCATTTACAGAAAATTGTCTATGTAGACAATTTAGATAACGGTGTAAAAATAATATTTAATAATATGAGTTATAACTCCTCCGTTGATATAACAAAACTAGAGTGTAATGCACCAGCATCATACGACATAATTAAAGGGTAAACATTGGATAAACTATTTGCTAATTTTCAAATGGATAATGAATTTTTTGTAATAATGGGGCTTTTTCTCCTTATTACATTTCTTATCTCTACAATAATTGTGGTGTTTTTAAGTCGAATTAAAACACTTACTTCTATTTTAGATCAAGCAAAAGAGATCGATTACGCAAAAGAAGAGAAAATATTCTTTTTA
>Ga0256826_1002495_pt1 | contig 11195 bp, 11 predicted proteins | sample CV79metaG_FD_185975 | JGI IMG/M metagenome (GOLD analysis project Ga0256826, IMG submission 185975) | Hydrothermal vent microbial communities from East Pacific Rise, Pacific Ocean - CV79 | ecosystem: Environmental > Aquatic > Marine > Hydrothermal vents | place: Pacific Ocean: East Pacific Rise... | reverse complement strand
AAAACATATTATGATATTGGATATGTCATCAATGATGCATGAAATACGACTATTTGTAAACAGTCAATATCCAGATATGGAGATTATAGGTTTTGGTAAATCACTAGATACAAAGCAGTATATACTTATACTCAAAATATAATACCCAATGAAGATAAGTGTCATTGTAGAATCTTTTATATACCTGAGTATGTTCTAATTGGTAGCACTATATATTTGTATCTATATATATAGCTAGCTAAATATGTGTAGATACTTAGCACCACTCCCAATAAAACTTTTAAAATATAAATATTAATCAAAACATCTATTCTCTAAGCGTATAATCAAACATTAATTATAAAAAGGAGCAAATTGTGAATATTCATGAGTATCAGGCAAAACAGATATTTGCCAAATATGGCGTACCTACACCTAGAGGTATTATCGCTAATACACCAGATGAGGCGGTAATCAATGCAGAGGAGTTAGGTGGCAATATATGGGTAGTCAAAGCACAGATTCATGCAGGCGGTAGAGGCTTGGGTGGTGGTGTAAAATTAGCTAAATCACTTGATGAAGTAAAAACACTTGCTGATGAGATACTAGGTATGACTCTTGTGACTCACCAGACAGGACCAGAGGGAAAACTAGTACAAAAGGTATATATCGAGGAGGGTGCAGATATCAAAGATGAGCTATATCTATCAGTAGTTCTTGACCGTGCTGCTGAGATGCCTATAATTATGGCTTCTACTGAGGGTGGTATGGATATAGAGACTGTGGCACATGAGACTCCAGAAAAAATCATCAAAATAGCAGTAGATCCTGCATTTGGTTTCCAAGGCTACCATGGTAGAGAGCTTGTATTTGGTCTAGGTATCACAGACAAAGCTGAGCAGAAAAAGATGATAAACTTTGCAAAAGCACTGTATAAAGTATATATGGAAAATGACGCAGAGATGATAGAGATAAATCCTCTTATCAAAACAGGTTCAGGAGACTTCATAGCCCTCGATGGCAAGATGGGTTTCGATGATTCAGCTCTAGGTAGACATCCTGATATAGAGGCTATGAGAGACCTCACAGAGGAGGATGCAGACGAGAGAGAAGCTTCACAATATGGTCTAAGTTATATAGCTCTAGATGGTGAGATAGGTTGTATGGTAAACGGTGCAGGACTTGCTATGGGTACTATGGATACTATCAACTACATGGGTGGAACACCTGCAAACTTCTTGGATGTGGGTGGCTCAGCCAATGCAGAGACAGTTGCAAAAGGCTTTGAAATCATCCTCAAAAATCCAAATGTAAAAGCGATATTTGTCAATATATTTGGTGGAATTGTTAGATGTGATAGAATCGCAAATGGTATACTAGAAGCTACAAAGATGGTAGATGTAAATGTACCAGTAGTAGTGAGACTAGATGGTACAAATGCAGCAGAAGCGGCAGTGATTTTACAAAATGCAAATATAGATAATGTTATAGCAGCGACAGACCTAGGTGATGGTGCAGCAAAAGCAGTAGCAGCGGCAAAAGGAGAGTAATTATATGTCAATTTTAATAAACAAAGATACAAAAGTAATCGTACAGGGTTTTACAGGCAAAGAGGGTACATTTCACGCTGAGCAGTGTATGGCATATGGTACACAGATAGTAGGTGGAGTTACACCAAACAAAGGTGGTCAAGAGCATCTAGGTCAGCCAGTATTTAATACAGTCAAAGAGGCAGTATCTGCCACAGGTGCTACTGTATCTATGATATTTGTACCACCTGCATTTGTAGGTGATGCAGTGATGGAGGCAGCAAATGCAGGTATAGAGCTAGCGGTAATTATCACAGAGGGTGCTCCCGTGCGTGATATGCAAGCTGCCAAAGCAAGTGCCACCAAAAATGGTATGATGACTATAGGACCAAACTGTCCAGGTATCATCACAGCTGATGAGTGCAAGATAGGTATCATGCCTGGTAGTATCTTCAAAAAGGGTAATGTAGGCTTAATCTCAAAGTCAGGAACTCTCACCTATGAGGGTGCAAATCAGGTATGTAATGAGGGTTATGGTATCACTACAGCAGTTGGTATCGGTGGAGATCCAATTATTGGTCTAAGCTATAAGCAACTTCTACAGATGTTCCAAGATGATGCAGATACAGAAGCTATTGTAATGATAGGCGAGATTGGTGGAGACTTGGAGATTCAGGCAGCTGCCTTTATCAAAGAAAACATCACCAAGCCAGTGGTAGCTTTCATCGCAGGTCAGTCAGCACCAGCAGGCAAGAGAATGGGTCACGCAGGTGCTATCATCAGTGGTAGTGCAGGCACAGCAAAAGAGAAGATGGATGCACTAGAAGCGGCAGGTGTAAAGGTAGTTATATCACCAGCAGAGATAGGCAAAGCAGTAAAAGAGGTTCTTTCTGCATAAACATACTATATTTTTTGACCAAGGGCATAGCTCTTGGTCAAACTACTCTTATCTATAATAAAAATTTATGCTTCAAATCGTAACAATTTCTATTTTAACCACCAATCACATAAACTATTAACAATCACATTATGTAAACTAAGATACTCTAGCATTAGTGACGAAATTTCACTATTTCATTTTAAAAAGGGAAAGATATGGCAGTAATAACAGCTCCAGCAAATACACCAGTATGGGTCAATACTGATAGATGTAAAGCGTGTGATATCTGTGTGGATGCATGTCCCGCAGGTGTTCTTTCGATGCAAGCAGAACCTACTTCTACTTTAGGCGCTATGATTAGCGTAATTGCACCAGAATCATGTATAGGATGTAATGAGTGTGAGCTCTCATGTCCAGATTTTGCTATTTATGTAGCAGATAGAAAAGAGTTTAAATTTGCAAAACTTAATGATAGTTCAAGAGCAAGACAAGAGGCAATAGCAAATAATAAACATAGATTGCCAGCAGACTACAAGGAGGCTAACTAATGTCAGCAACAAGAGAAGTAATATCTACAGGTAATGAATTGGCAGCTATTGCGGCTGTTGATGCAGGGTGTATGTTTTTTGGAGGATATCCATTGACACCGTCTAGTGAGGTTATGCATGTTATATCAGACCTACTACCTGCTAAAGGTGGTGCATCTATTCAGATGGAAGATGAGATAGCAGGTATTTGTACTGTTATCGGTGCATCCATGAGTGGTGTGAGAGCACTTACAGCAACATCTGGACCAGGTATGAGTCTAAAGGCAGAAAACCTAGGACTTGCTCAAATGGCAGAGACTCCATTAGTATGTATCAATGTTATGAGAGGTGGTCCAAGTACAGGTCTTCCAACTCGTGTATCACAAGGGGATATCCTCCAGTCTAAAAACCCATCACATGGTGACTACAAGTCAATCACTCTATGTGCAGGTAACCTAGCTGAGTGCTATACAGAAGTTGTAAGAGCATTCAATATAGCTGATAGATTTATGCAACCAGTTATCGTGCTGTTAGATGAGACTCTAGGGCATATGCATGGTAAAGCAGATCTACCAACTATAGAGGCTGTTGAAGCAGGAATAGTGCCTAGAAAGAAGTTTGATGGTCCAGCTGAAGAGTATCACCCATATGAGTGTGGTCCTACAGAGCCAGCTACCCTTAACCCTATGTTCGAGGGATATAGATATCACTTTACAGGTCTTCATCATGATAAAAATGGTTTCCCAACAGAGGAGATAGAGACTTGTAGAAAGCTTATCCAGAGACTAGAGGATAAAGTAGAAGCTCACAAAGATGAGATAGAGTCTTATGAAGAGTTTATGATGGATGATGCTGATGTGATGATTATAGCATATGGTTCAGTATCACTAGCAGCAAAAGAGGCTATCAAACATCTTAGAGAAGATGGTATCAAAGCAGGACTATTTAGACCTATTACTATCTGGCCATCACCTGATACTCAGATGAAAGCATATACTGATAAGATAGAGAAAGTACTAGTAGTAGAGCTAAATATTGGTCAATTCCATGCAGAAGTTCAGAGAGCTACAAGTAGACTAGACATTGAAGGTCTATTCAAGGTAAATGGTAGAGCTATCTCACCTTATGAAATAGTAGCAAAAGTAAAGGAGCTATAAGATGGCATTTAATTATGATAAATACCTAAGAACAGAAAAAATGCCAACACTATGGTGTTGGGGTTGTGGTGATGGCGTTATCCTAAAATCATTTATTAGAGCTATTGATAAATTAGGAATAGATAAAGATGATATGTGTCTAGTATCTGGAATTGGTTGTTCTGGTAGATTTAGTTCATATGTAGATATGAACACAGTACACACAACTCATGGTAGAACTATAGCATATGCTACAGGTATCAAACTAGCTAACCCAACTAAGCATGTAGTATGTGTAGCGGGTGATGGCGATGCATTAGCGATTGGTGGTAACCATACTATCCATGGCTGTAGAAGAAATATCAATATCACTTTTATATTGATAAACAACTTTATATATGGTTTGACAAACTCTCAGACATCTCCTACTACTCCACAGGGATTCTGGACAGTTTCACAAAAAGTTGGAAATATCGACCCAACATTCGATGCATGTGAGCTTGCTATGGCAGCTGGTGCTTCATTTGTAGCTAGAGAGACAGTTAACTCACCTAAAAAGATAGAAAAGGTGATTATTGAGGGTATCAAACATAAAGGATTCTCTTTCATTGAGGTTAACTCCAACTGTCATATTAACTTAGGTAGAAAAAATAAGATGAACTCTGCTATGGCAAATCTAGATTGGATAGATAGCATTACGGTATCAAAAAAGAAGTATGATACTATGACTCCTGAAGAACAGATGAATCTACTCCCTACAGGTATTCTCAAACAAGATACAGAAGTGAGAGAGTACTGTGATATGTATGAAGAGATCAAAAAAGCACATCAAGGTCAAAGAGGTAAGATTACTCAAGATGACTTTGAGAAAAAAATATAAGGAGACACAATGGCACGAACATTAATGAGATTTACAGGCGTTGGTGGACAGGGTGTTCTTCTAGCTGGTGAGATTTTTGCAGCTGCAAAGATCAAGGCAGGTGGTTATGGACTAAAGACAGCTACATATACATCACAAGTGCGTGGAGGTCCTACTGTTGTGGATATCACACTAGATGATGAAGAGATATACTATCCATATGCCAATGAGGGTGAAGTAAACTTCATGCTATCAGTGGCAAATGTAAGCTTCCAATCATTCAAAAGTGGTGTAAAACCAGGTGGTACTATAGTAATAGAGCCAAACCTAGTAACAGCTTCAGATGAGGACAGAGCTACTTGGAATATAGTGGAGATACCTATCATCACTATAGCCAAAGAAGAGGTAGGAAATGTAATTACTCAATCAGTAGTAGCACTTGCTATCGCCAATACATATATGGATGCTATCGACAAGCAAGTATTGATAGATACAATGCTCAGCAAAGTACCTGCAAAAGTACACGATATCAACCTCAAGGCGTATGACCTTGGTGAAAAATATGCAAGAGAGGCTATGGCGTAAACCGTCGTAGCTCTCTTAGTGCCGTTAAGTTAAAAGATATATAAATATCTATTTGGCTTGGAATCGAAAGGCTATGCCTTCGCTATTGGGGACTAAAGTCTTCGTTTCCAAAGCTCTTGGCTTAATGGTAATAATTCCTTTTAAAACCTCTTCCAAAAAGCACTACTAAGCAGTATATAGACTGTATAACACTCCAATCTACCGATAATCATACCGATAGATAGTATCACTTTGTCAAAATCATTAAAAAATGCGAAGTTGTCACTAGGACCTACTAGAGAAAATCCTGGTCCTATATTGCCTACTATGGCAAACCCTGCTGAGATGGCACTCATAGCATCGAATCCTCTGGCGTAGATGTATATGGTGATGATGACAACAGTTATCATAAATAGTGTGAAAAATCCAAATGTAGATGCTAATATCTTCTCACTCTGTTTCTTGCCATCTATAAATACAGATATGATAGCGTATGGGTGCAAGGTTCTTCTAAATTCAGAAAATAGGGTCTTGAATATAATAATATGTCTAATAATCTTAATACCACCTGCCGTGGAGCCTGCATTGCCACCTAGTAGCATGGCTATAAAGATGATAGCAATAGCAAAGTGTGACCATGACTCGTAATCTATAGTGGCGAACCCTGTGGTAGTGATGACTGAAGCTATAGTGAAAAATGAGTGTTTGAGAGCTTCATAAAAGCTATCTGCACCGATATTTGCATGGATGATTGTGAGTAATAAAGAGAGTATAAAGAAAAATGCAAGATACACTTTTACCTCCTCGCTTTGGTATCCACTAGTATCTCTATGATATAGCTTCAGATGAGCTAAAAAGTTGATACCTGACAGTATCATAAATATAGTAGTAGTCCAGATAATACCATCATTGGTAAAATACCCCATAGAGCTGTTTTTGGTAGAGAATCCACCTGTGGAGATAGTAGAAAATGCATGATTGATAGCATCAAACCAGCTCATGCCAAAGTATCTCAGTAGCATGGTATCCAGAAGTGTCAAAAAGCTATATACTAGCCATAGACGCAGTGCAGTATCCTTGATTTTGGGAGTAAGCTTCTCCATGGATACACCTGTAGACTCTGCTTTAAAGAGAGATAAGCTACCAGTGGGATTGAGAATAGAGAGTAATCCAACGCCTAGGACGATGACACCCAATCCACCTAGCCAGTGCATCAGACTTCTATGAAATAGTAACATATGAGGCAAAGACTCTATATCGGCATAGATGGTAGCTCCCGTAGTGGTAAATCCACTTATAGCCTCAAAAAAAGCCGATAAAAAAGATACACTACTATAAATAAATAGTGGTAATGCCCCAATAATTCCTAACAGTACCCATAGAAGGTTGACTACTACTATGCTATCTTTTATTTTGAGGTCTAGCTCATGCTCTCTTAGGCTAAACCACATTATGCTATTTACAAGCAAAAAGCCAAAATTGTAAAATAGAAACACTACATATCTCTCTCCATAAATAACTGCAATAATAATATCGAGCATAAATATAGTAGCAACTGCCATACCTATAATGGATAAAATTTTAACTATATTTTTATAGTCCATATATCCACTTTTGGACTTTTTCACTCTCTTGTGAGATACAGAATGATAAAATGAGATCATTCTCCTTTAGCTCAATTTTGTCATTGAGTGGCTCTAGAATCATATCTCTAATATAAAATAGTGAGCAGTTATCTAGTTTAGGGGGTTTGATGGTTTTTCCTGCAAGAGTAGAGCCTATAAAGACTTTTCGTAATAATGCTACAGCTTTGCCACCACAGAAATGTTTGCGTACTATTACACCAGTGGAGTTAATCTCCTCCATTATTTTGTAGTAGGCACTTATTTTTGGACCTCTTACGGCTGTGATATTTAGTGAGTGCATGAGATTGTAGTACTCTATCTCATTGTTGATAGCTACTATTCTCTTGAGACCACTATCTCTAGCTTCTAGTGATTTTATAATATTAAACTCATCATTATTGGTAGTGGTGATAAACATATCTGCATTACTGAGACTCTCGTTTTCAAATATCTCATGTGAGCCATATTTGAAGTTTATGATATTAGCTCTACCCTTTAGCTCTTCATCCGCTTTTTGACAAAGATTAAGATTTTTCTCTATGAGCTTCACTTCACAACCGATATCTATAAGACCAGAGGCTATTGATACACCTAGCTTGTCGGCACCATAGACAACGCATTTTTTGATGTTATCGCTACCATCGTGCGTAATAGGTCTCATATCGTTATCTAGTCCAAAGCAATAGACCAAATCTCCGATTAGTATATCTATAGGTTTGTCTTGGTACAAAATAAAATTTCTATCTCGTTCTACTCCTATGATTTGAATAGCATCTGAATTAAATATATCGAGAGGAGATTCTTTATCGATCACTACAGATATGAGTCGATAGTCCGTATATTGAAAGGTCTTGACATTGTTTGATTTTGGATACTGAAGCAATGATAAGACTGTATTTGATGCCAAATCTATAGGCAGTATAAACTGATCTATATTGAGTCTTGATTTTATCTCTTCATTATCAAAATATGATTTTTGAAGTCGTATAAACTTTCTTTTGACATCTAGTGCTATATCTATGACTATAGCCGATATGAGATTAATATTATCCTCATTCGTTACTGCAATGTATAAATCTATCTGCTTTGGATCGATTAGCTCAAAGGTATTATAATCCTCTACACTACCACATATTGGCAATATGTCTAGATTCTCTTGGAGTGTTTGCAGTGCATCGGCATTTTTATCTACTACTATTACATTGTGAGCGATAGATAATATCTTGGCAAGATTGAATCCTACCTTACCAGCTCCAGCTATTATTATATTCATATATTTCCCTAATATAAGAGATTTCTAAATACAATTATAATACTTTTTGAATGAATACTCTCTTTTTTTAGGTGAAGTTTTCTTTTGTTTTATGAAATATGTCATATTGTCATACTTTTAAGCACCAATAGTATAAAATACATTAGAGGCTTCCTACATAAGCCAAAAGGAGAATAGATGGTAGACTTCAAGAGTCTTGTAGAGAAGATAAAAAGTGTAATGTATACACAAAGTATGAAAAAAAAGATATTTGACAAAGATGTAGCTAGTGAGCTAGGTATCCCCCAAACTACATTTGCTACGATGAAAAAGAGAAATGCTATACCATTCAAAGAGGTGATGGAGTTTAGTGCCAAGATGCGAATTAGTATCAATTGGCTCTTTTTTGATCAACCTGCTGAGATGCTGATAGAGGAGACCAATAAATTTTTCCAAATCAGATATTTCGCTGATATTAGAGCTAGTGCAGGTGGTGGTGCAGAGGTCTTTAGTGAGAACTATGAGGTACTCAATATAGATAAGACACTAATGGATAATATCATTGGATTTAATACAAATCCACAGATAGAGGCGATACATGTAGATGGAGAATCCATGGAGCCTACGCTACAAGATGGCTCTATAGTATTTATAGACAGAGAGCAGACAGATATCAAAAAAGATGGTGTATTCATCGCATCCACCACAGCAGGGCTGTTTATCAAACGCATTAGACAGAGAGTAGATGGTATGATAGAGCTCATCTCTGACAATCCAAACTACTCACCTGAGGTCATACTACCTGAACAGATATCTATAGTAGGAAAAGTGATAGGAAATATAGAGAGTCTATAGGTACAACCTCTTTTTTATATCATAATAATCAATAAATAGCTCTATAGCCTCTGATAGATTGTCATCATCTAGATTGGTCGGAGCTTTGATAGGAAATTTGAGAAAAAACTGTTGGGGTAGGGTGGATTTGTCCCGTTTGGGGTGTCTTAGGTATGACTTTATCGCTTCAGATATATTGGATCTTGTACTATACTTTAGTAGATATTTTTTGTATATCAGTTCACTTGGTATCTGGTTGTTTTTGTGACATGACAGGCACTGTATATCTAGAGTATTATTATGTTGTGTCTCAGATGAGATACCCAAATTTAAGCATAGTATTAATAGAGATATTGTTTTTACCATTTTATCGTTACCTTTGTACCTTTATTAAATTCAGATTCAATCTGTATACTGTAGTTGTAGTAGTCTACTATCTGTTGGATGATACTCAATCCTATACCAAATCCACCTTCACTACTATCCACTCTCCTAAATCTCTCCATGATTATACTCATACTCTCGCGTTTGATACCTATTCCAGAGTCAGATATCGATAGTAGCTTCTCAGTTAGGATGATAGAGAGAGTACCTTTTGTTCTATTGTATTTGATGCTATTGGATATGATATTGTCTATGAGCCTGATAGCATCATTTTGATCTATATCCAAATATATATTTTCCAATATACATGCAGATACTCTTAACATTTTTGCTCTATACATAGAGGAGAAGTAATCTAGTCTTTCATTGAGTAGATCAGAAAGGTTGAGGTACTTGATATCTCTATGATAATCATGATTTAGATTTAAATAAGCCAAATCATCATATATATGACTTAGAGTCTTAGAAGCTATTGCTATTCTGTTTAACTCATCAGCATTGCTATCACATTTTCCAAATGTCTCTATCATCTCTATATTGGTTAGTATAGTACTGATAGGCGTATTCATCTCATGAGTTGTATCTTGGATAAATCTATTCATTTGTGCCATTGCATTACGCATAGGAGATACAAATAGTCTACCCAAATAGTATCCCAGAACCATAAAGAGTAGACCACCAATGAGCATAAATAGAAGTATCTTATGTCTAAGCTCCGTCATAGGGGTATGATCTACTGCTTTTGTGAGTAGTAGGTATCCTGCTCCTAAATAGTGGGGAAATATAGTAGATACCATCTGTAGCGTATCTACTGTATCAGAGATATTGGTAGGGTATTTTTGTTTGATTGTACCAAATATATAGCTCTTGTCAGTATCGTATATAACACTGTTTATCTTGTTGGTTGGTATAGGATATTTGAGCCTCTGACTATCTGACATGTGGAGCTCTCTGAGCTTTGCTATAGTGCGATCGGACTCATACCCTAGTAGCTCTTTTTGTTGAGAGAGCATATGGTATTTGGCAGAGTCATAAAATATCCATGAAGCTATAGAAAATAGTAAAAATGTAGATAGTAGATAGATACTTAAAAATCTAGCCAAGCTCCTTCGCTCACTATTTAACATATCTATACCCTATCTGTTTGAGTGTCTCTATCTTATCTTTGCCGATAGCTATACGGAGTCTCCTAATATAGGTACGCAAAGAGCCATGGCTAGGCTCCTCTTCATACTCCCATAGAGTGTCTAGTATCTTCTCATAGGTTAGCATCTCATTTGGATTATTGAGAAATAGTGAGAGAAGTTTGAGCTCTTTTGTCTTTAGTGGTATTCGTTTGTCATGATGGTGTAGAGTCATATTCTTGGTATCAAATATCAGCCCATCATCTATCTCTATCTGCTCTAGAGTAGTCGCGTATATTCTTTTGAGTATAGACTCCATCCTCACGAGGAGCTCCTTGAGAGCAAATGGTTTACGGATATAGTCCACACAACCTAGCTCAAAAGCTCTCTGTACATCATCTACACTATTTAATGAAGTGACAAATATAGCAGGTGTCTCATCACCTTTGGCTCTCAGACTTGCCAACAGCTCAAATCCACTCTGCCCAGGTGTCTTGACATC
>Ga0256826_1002494_pt1 | contig 11197 bp, 4 predicted proteins | sample CV79metaG_FD_185975 | JGI IMG/M metagenome (GOLD analysis project Ga0256826, IMG submission 185975) | Hydrothermal vent microbial communities from East Pacific Rise, Pacific Ocean - CV79 | ecosystem: Environmental > Aquatic > Marine > Hydrothermal vents | place: Pacific Ocean: East Pacific Rise... | reverse complement strand
ATTATTCACGAATTATAACAAATGTTTATTATGTTCATCCTCTGTGTTAAAATGATATATCACAAAACTCCACCCCATCTTTAGACCCAATCAGTAAAAAGCTTCTAAGTTTTGGAATTACTTTAACTTTATCAAGCTCCAAGTAGCCTTTTACCTGTTTTATCCCCTCTTTTTTGATGTAATTGTAGTTATCTTTCTCTTTTTTCCATTTCAACTCAAACAGATAGTTATTAGGAACTTTTTCATCTCTCCCTATCAGCAAAATATCAGGATATTTGTTATTTAGTTCAGGTTGTGAGTCAATAAAATAGAAGCCTGTTGAATAACTCAAAATAGCAAGTGTAATTGATTGAAAATGTTTCTCTGTAAATCCGTAATGGTCTCGATTAGAGAGAATTTTAATAATCTCGTCAAGTTGCTCTTGAAATAAGCCAATATCTCCAAATGCCAAATTCCTTAGTTGAGTTTTTATATCTCCTCGAAAAGTCAAATTATTTCTATTTTTAAGCTCAATGGCAAAATAGTTAAAATAGAGCATCTTAATAACATAGTTAGGTATCTTGAACTCATACTCTTCTCCAAATACTTCATCTTTGATGGTAATAAATCCCATTGAGTAGATAAGTGTAATAAAATCATCTCGACTAAACTCTTGGTTAAGGTCATATCTATCTTTTATTGCTCCTATTATAGAGTTATTCTCTATAAGATTTTCCAAAATCTGATAATTTCTATCGCTATTACCAATATTAAAAAGTTTCATAATTGCTTTATAGTCACTTGCTACATTACTATCTAGCATTTTTTTAGGCATAGTACATCGTACATAATCATATTTAGAGATAAAGTAGTTTACAAGAGTTGCATTATAGATTCGTTCATTTGCTTCTATGTTAAAAAGATAACCGTTATACCATTTTTGAATTTTTGCCAACAGTTCCTTTTTATCTATATCTTGACACTTCTGAAAAATAGAGTTTTCTAAAGAGTATTCAACCTCTTGTTTAGTAAATCCTGCCATTGCATTAAATGCCTCTTCATTAGAAATATTAGAGACAATATTAAACCCACTGCTTAGGCTATCAAGAGTAATGGGTGTTACACCTGTAATAAACATCTTTTGAACTGTTCCTGATAGTGTAGCAGTTTTTAGCACTTCATAGAAGCTTCGTACAAACCCACCTTTACCAACTATGGCTAAAAAATCTTTCATATTATATGCCAATATAGCATTTGCAAATTGGTCATATTCATCTATAAGCAGATAGATTTTATCATTATTTACAATAACAATAGTAAAAAAGAATTTTATAGCTTCTGTTGGGCTTTGAATTTGTTTTAACTCTTCTAAATGTTTCTCATACCCATAAGTATTAAAATATCGGCTAATTGCCATTTTTATATTTAGTGTAAATCCTTTATATATCTCCTCTACTCCAGCATCAATATTTATTCCACTAAACTCAAAAAATAGAATTTTATAGCTATTTTTTAGAGGAGTTGGATGTTTGCCAATATAAGTATCAGCAAACATCGCTTCAAATTCATCTTTTGCATTTTCATCATAATAATATTGAAGAGTAGAGAGAAAAAGGGATTTTCCAAACCGTCTTGGGCGTAAAAAGATTAAGAAACTCTCGTTGATATTTTCTAGCTTCTCTATATATTGGGTTTTGTCGATATAGAAGTAGTCATTATTGATTTTTATTTTTTTGAAGTTGCTTTCACCGTATATTATTTTTTTCATTTTTTTGCCTTTTTAACTTTGTTTCAATAGTTTAAAACTCCATACTAGTAGCATAAACCAATTTACAATTATACCTCATCACTTCTTCTTCACTCAATTTATTTTCAAGTACATTTTGATAGTTACAAATAAATTCTATAAACTCTGCTCGTAACTTATGAGTCAATATCAATTCTAAAGTCTCTTTATGAGGAAAGCCAAACCGTTTTCCATCTGTTAAAATTATATATCTATTAGTACTTACAATATCAAGAAATTCAGAATCAATATTTTTTATACTTCCACCATGTGATAGTTTAACAAAGTCAATTTTTAATCTATTCTCTTTTGAATAACCTAACTGTTTTAGAGAATAATTGATAACTTCAACAGAGGCATCTGCTAAAAATAGAAATTTTTTATTTTGGTATTTTAGGATGAAAGCTATACTTGAAGCATTTTCAATACTTCTATCTTTTTTTCCTCTCATATAATGACTGTCTTTTTTTACTGGAGAGAGTAGCTGTAATTGAATGTCATTAACTTTATATGATTGATTAATATTATTTTCATTAAGAAAAATATTGTTTTTATAAGGAATATTATAATTCTGAATCACATTTTCGCTCAAAATAATACTTTTACGAACTTCATTTTCTTTAAAAAATCCATTAAACCAAATCTCTTTAATCTTTTCTCTATCTATATTATCCTCTATTAATTTCCAAAGACCTCCTGCATGATTATCATCCCTATGTGTCACAATAACTAAATCTAAAATATCCATTTTTTTAACTTTAGACTTAAGTTCTTGTTTATAGGTTCTTGCTGTTCCTCCATCAATTATTATGTTTGTATTTTCTGTTGAAACGATAATGCTTTCACCTGAATTTGCTTTTAGAAAGTCAAACTTAATATTCATTCTTTTCTTATTATTTATTAAATTACTTAATTCTTCCATATTTAGATTTTCTATAATATTAACCAGTTCATCACTACTCAACATTATTTTGTTTATCTCATTATCAAAAGAGCCTTCCTTATACTCTAATACTTTTGCTCTTTTAAGATAATCCTCTTCATAACTCAAATTCTTATATAAACTAATCAAAAATTCACTTGTTTTATTTATCTCTTTAATAAGCTTCTGTCGAGGATTTTCTTTTAACAATAAAGCTATATTTTTTTCATCTTTATCTTCAATAAAAATATCAGGATACTCAACCTTGTTCACTTCTGCTAAAATAAAATCTATAAATCCAAAGTCATAAGCACTAACTCTATAAATTAAATCATCTGCCATATTTTCTAAATCAGCAATTTCCTCCCTTAAAGTATCCTCTTTAAACATGGTTAATAATAGTTTTAAAAATCTTTTTACATTATCTAAATCTTTATAGAATATTTCCTTAGGATTTAAATTATTTTTTTGATGAATATTTGTTTGATATTTCTCTAAAAAATTTCTTATATACAATAAATCTTCTTTTATTTCTTCTAAATTTATTTGATTAATTGCTGATTGTCCATGAGCAACATTATTCCTTATCTTTCTAGTTTTATTTAATCTATTGGCTATATCTTTTCTTACTTCTATATCATAAATATATGGATTATCATCTCTTACCAATTCTCTAACGAGACGAAAGCTATCTTTTTTATCATCAGATATATTTTCATTACTCATTCCAATAATTTTTTTTGCAAAAACTTCAACTATACTCCATGATTGCATTACACAATGTTGAGCATATATATGAAAATCTTCTTCATTATTCATAGCTTTATTATAAACCTCTAAAAACTTTTCTATGGATATATCAAATTTATTTTCCTGACTTTCATCTTTTAAAAATCTTATATAACTATTTAAAGAAGGTCTACATTTTGTATTATTATTCCCCTTTTCATTTACATCATATAAATCTCCTTTTTTAGAAAACCTCTCTTTTAACTCTTCTAAAAAATTTATATCATCAATTTCAAATAAGTTTATTTGCTTTATTAATTGAGGAATTTCATTTTTTAATTTATTAATAATCCCTCTACTTCTACTTGCTGATATTTGTTCTATTTCAAAATGCCATTTACGAAATTCATTTTCTCTTTCTTCTGATTTTTTAGATGGATTATTCTCTATTTTTTTATTTTCCAATATACTATTAATAACTTTAACAATATATTCATTATTACCCTCTATCTTATAGACCGTATTTATAGGAAATAAATTTTTCTTAACAATATGTTCTTGTGTATCCAACCATTCAACTCTTCTTATTTGTTTATACTCTTTATCTATTCTTGGATTATTTTTATTATTTGGTGAAATATAATTACTACTTACTCTCCCTATACCAACAATAATACTTCTACCATTTCTAGCAATAATAGTATCTCCAATTTTCATAACTTTTGCAAAATTCCATAAAAAGTTATGTTTTCGTGTTCTACTTTTTTCATTATAAATAGAAATAAGGTCATCTCTCAAATCATTTTTAGACTTATAAACATTTACATTAATCTCATCCCAACCAATAGCAATATAACCCCCATCTCGACATTCATTCCATATTTTAGCTTCTTCCCCAGGAGCTATTACCCAAATTGCCTCTTCCCTAACAAACTCTAAAATCTTCTCAATATCTCCAAGTAAATCAAAACCTTTTTTAGATTTATTTTTTTCTATTCTTACATAACAATCTTGACAAATTTGTGCCTCTTTCATATTTTTATCAATATCTGATTTATTTGCAGAATAATCATATAAACATCCTGTATTGTTTTGATGTTGATAATCAGACAAATCTAAAGCTAAAACTTCTGCAACAAAATAAGCAATACTCTTACTATAAGATACTGTTGTCAAATTTTTCCAATTAAAAAAAGAGACTATCATTAAATTAGAATATTTTTTATTATCTTCAAAAAAGTAGTTATTGCTATATGCTTTTTTAGTAAAAAAGAATGAAGCAAAACTATTTTTTGTTTCATTATGAATAGATGAATTTAAATTTTTATATGATGTTTTTTTACTTACTAAATTATCATTTAAACTAAATTTTTCTCTTCCTACTTCAAAATACAAATAAGTACAAATTTGATTTAATTGATTTACTAATGAAATTAAATCAACATCTAAATCATTCTCTTTATATAAAATGACTTTACTTCTTTTTTTTCTTCTTTTAGGTATTTTACTTTTCTGAATTTCAATATACTTTTTTTGTTCTTCTATTGAAGGTAAATCTATGCTTTCTAAAAGATTTTTCAACTGATTTTTATTTAACCTTTTCCTCGTTACACCTGTTAAGTATTTATCTATTATTTGCGTTGAAACTTCATCTGAATAGAATAAAAAATATAAATATTCTACAAGTAACAAGCTTGGTTTATCAATTATTAAAGCATAAACTTCTTTTGCTAAAAAGATATGAGGTATATTGTTGGATGAATTAAATATAGTAGGTTTATGTCTGTTATGATTATATGAAGCAATCAAAAGTGATGTATTATCTATTTTAATATACTTATCATATTCGCTACTTACTCTATATTGAAAACTATCTGTATCTAATAACTTTATATCTTCAATATCTTTCTTTAGGTTTTCTACTTTAATTAATGGCATATCTAAATTTGAATTATTTTCTTGATTATTTTCATAGGATTTACCTATTTCAATAGAAATTACATCAAAGAGTGTCTTTTCTAATTTTTCAAATAATATTCTAATAGAAATAACTTGAATAATGCTATTGTTTGTATCTAGCATTGATACAATACCAATAATTTTATTTGTAGTAATATCAATTACAGGAGATCCTGATAATAAAGAAACATTTTCTATATATTCAGTTAATTTTATTTTAAAACTATCCATACTATTATAATCTTTTATTTCAGCATTATAAGTATATTTTTGACCATCTATATAAGTAACTATTGCGACCCTTGTTCCCATTTTACTACTTGTATTTTCTATATCTAGTGAACTGTGATTTTCTTGCTTCTTTATTTTACAAATTACCAAATCAAAAGATTCTATAGAGTCAACTTTATTTAAATCAATATGCTCACTATCAATTATCGTATTTAATAACTCTCCAACATCATTATAAATCAAATCTTTAGTAGTTATAACAGTTGAATACCCATCTTCATTATCATAATCAACTAAAGCTCCAATACCATGACCTCGTACATTTTTTATATTTACTATAGAAGTTTGTGTCTGTATTGGCTCATTTTTAAGTATAGTTCTTTGAGTAATTTTTTTGCCTAAGTTCTCAAATTTTCCACCTCTATGCCGAAAAGTATCTAAAAATATTTTTACTAACTCTCTATCTTTATCACTTAATTCTTCATCTCCTAAATTTTCATAGAGTAAATCATTGAATCCTATTGATGTACCCAAATCTTCTTTCATAAAATCAGACAAACTCTCTGATAATTCAAAAGCATCTATAGTATTAAGATTAGCTCTTAATAATTCCCTAACCTCATCATCATAGAACTCAAATCCTTGTTCAAATATTTTACTCTTTTTAAGAAGCTTTCCAAAATAAAATTCAGCTATATAAGTAATATCTTGTTCTAGGTTTTTAATCTTTTGAACTTCTTTAATAATACCTAAACTCAAAGGTAATACAGAACAATAAATAGCCAATATTTGAGCTTCAGGAGAAGCCACTGAAAAGAAATAATCTATTCTTTCTTTTGCACTTAGCTTTTCTTTTTCATCATCTAAAAATTCTTGAAATTTAAAATTATTGATAGCTACACCACTTATCCAAATATTGGGTGTTGAAGTTATAATCTTACTTATATATTCAAATGAATAGTTATCAAAAGAGATAATTGGTATTTTTAAAGTCTTTTTGTTTACTTTTCGTTGTATAAATCCCAAATCTATATCTAATGAAGAATTTAAAGGAGTTAGAAAACTATTCGTTTTAAAATTAACTTGATAACCTCTATTTAGAGGTGTGCGTTTCCACATTCTATGAGGTAACATTTGCACAATAGCAACAAAAGAGTTTTTTGTCCAAAAATTTATAAACTCATCATAAACACTATTTGTTCTCCATGATAAAGAGACACAATCACTAAGAACAAATGTAATATTTCTACGATGATTTAATTCTGCAATTTTATGATTTTTTGGTATGGTTAAATTCTTATCAGCAAAAAGTTGAACTTTAGATTCATCGCTAGAGAGATAATAAAAATTAATTTTATCAAAAATACCATATGTAGTAATATCCTTTTTAAAATTAGTTATTAACTCTTCCCATAAAAACATCGAAGTACCTTTATCAATCACAATAGAAAGAGTAAACTCTTTTGATTCACTTGGTCTTAAAATTGCCTGTAGCACTTTTGTTTCAGCAAAAAACTCCACTGTTTTTTCAATATCAAGTAACATCTCATTATGTAACTGAATTTTTCTTTTTAAGGGTTTTAACTGTCTAGCTATTTTCAAGTCAAAAAACTTCTCTTTTTTTAGCTTTTCCAATTTTAAACTTTTTGAACTATTCTTTCCTTTATTAAAAGAAAAATTATTACTATCTTTTTCTATCTCCTCTTCTTTATACTTATTCTTTTCTAACTCTTTTTCTCTATTACTATTTTTTGTCTCGTCCTTATTTTCATCCTTATCTTCTAATACAATATTCTCTGAAATAGAATTATTTTCTTCTTTTTTATCCAAAAATACATATTGAGAAAGCCATAACATATCAGCTATTTCAAAAGCATCAATATTAGGGTCTAACTGCTGTAGTTTTCCAATAAGTATTTCTAAGTTTTGATTCAAAATATATTCCTTATGAAAGAGATGTCCAAATAGATTCTAAAATAGCATCTTGACTCTGTTCAAAATGCTCTTCTGTATTAGTTAAAAGATAAATAGCACTTAAAAGTTGGTCATTAGCCAAATGATGAGTATCACTTCTTGTTTCTAAAAATTGATTAATAATTTCATCTATTTTAGGGGTTATTTCTCCAAAATAATTTTCTACAATCTTTGTTAAATCTTCTTTTTCAGGTGGGTCAATATGCAGATGAATACATCTACGCATAAAAGCAGATGAAAACTCTCTTTCACTGTTGCTTGTCATAATAACTATAGGGAAATCATCACAGATTACTCGTCCATTATCTATCTTTACAGTTTTTTTTGTATCTCCTTTTTGAACATTATAAAGAGATATATCTTTTTTACCACCAATTCTTTCAAGTTCAGGAATAAGAAACTCATTTTCTTCAAAGATATAAAGTAAATCATTAGGAAAGTCAATATCACTTTTATCTATCTCATCAATTAAAAGAACTCTTTTCTTTTTAGAAGCAAAAGCACTACCTAATGCACCAAGTTTTAAATATTTAGTTATATCATCAGATTTATCATGTAGTCTTCCAATAGCATCATAACTATAAAGACCATCTTTGAGTGTAGACTTTGTATTAATATGCCAATGAAGCAAATTTCCTAATTTTAAATCTATCGCCACAGATTTAGCCAAAGATGACTTACCAAGACCAGGTCTACCTGTAATAAGTAAGGGTCGTCTTAGATAAATAGCTGTATTTATTAACTCTTTCTCTCTTGTTGTAGCAATATATTTATCTTTAAGGTTCTTTTGTTTTCTTATCTTCTGTCTATGTTTTGGGGTTTTTATTTTTTTTAAATCTTTAATAGTTTTATCACCTTGATAAATCCACCACTCTTTTTGAATATCACTCATTATTCAGCTCCTTTTATTAATTTACTTCTATATTCTTTATTTGGTATAGTTGTTGGGTCATCCCATAGTATCAGTATATGAGATTTATTTCTAGTTAACTCTTCTTCACTGTCATAATTACCTCTCATAAAATAGTTACACTCTTTATAGAGCATACATAATTTCTTTTCTCCAAAAGTATCTTGAATAAACTTAGGAAAGTTTAAAACGATATTCCCCTTTAAAGGAGTCATTACAATAGATATTCCATATTCAATAATATCATCAATTGAATCTTTCAAAGAAATTTTTTGAACGATACATATATCATTCTCTCTAATCATTTTTATATCTTTTGCCTTCTCTATTACTTTTGAAAATTGAGATATACTATTAGTCTTATTCATATTATATCTTTCCCAATTATTTATCCAATCTTTATCTTCCTCAAGTATATGAGATTCAATTCTATCTTTTGAACGAATAATATAATTAAAATAATCTATTAGACATTTCTCTTGTTTTCTTCTTTTTGTAATAATCATTAACTCTTTAAAATCAATTTCCAAAAGAGTTGTAGGTAAAATAAACTCTATTAGCGTTTCGGTTGCAAAGTTACTCTCTTTATCCAGAATTAAGTCTTTAAGTAGTTCAGATAAAATGTTTTTTAATTCATCAGTATTTTTTGATGTAATATAAATATTTTCTTTAGTCTGTTTAACTAAAAAACTATTATCTTCATATTTCATTCCAACTTCAACTGTATATAACTCTTTATTACCATTAAGTAGAGTAATGTCTACCACTACACCATTAACTTCTTTATTTTTATGAATATTTTCAAGTAATACATTTTTATTTTCTATACTTGATATATTTATTGAACCAATACTAGAAAGTTTTTTATTTATTTCATCCAAAAGAAGAATCAAATTAACTCCAAAATAATGATCATGACTACTTTGAAAAGCTGTAAATATACCAACTAAATAATATTTATCTCCATCTTCTATAAAAATTCCACTTCCAGAGAAACCATTTAAAGAATCACTCTTTACTTGTTTATTTTTTTCTAATCTAAAAATATGTTCATCATCTTTTGGATTCAAATAACCTTCATAATCTAATATTCCACTAGGTGTACCTATTGAATCAGGATAACCATAAAAACAATATTTTTTCTCTTTAAAAATAAGATTTTTATCAATTAACATAAAAGGTAATTTTCTTATATTTTCAGACCAATTATCTAAACTAAATACTAACAAATCATATTTCTTATCATGATATATTAGCTTATCTATGTTACATACTTTTCCCTCATTATCATTACTAATATGTATATTATTAATATTTTCTTCTAAAATCTTAACATTAACATTCCAAAATTTTTCATCATCATCTAACTTAAAATTATGTTTTGCTGTTATAAGATAACATATATCTTCACTTATTTTAACTAAAACACCACTTCCAATATTAGAACTCTTTAAATTAGGATGTTGATAAGTAATTCTAACAGAGAATTCATTAATTATATTACTGTATACTTTATTTTTCATACAAAGGGATACTCCATTACAGATTTATATTTAGCTGTAAAATTATAGTTTTTCTCAATTTTAGAAAATTTATTATCTATATCACGCTCTGACAACATGATTAAATCTAATTCATTTTCATTATCCATAAATTTTTTTTGAAAAAAATCTTTATAATTAAAAAACAAATTAAGTTTTTTATTTTTCCGAAAATATCTCATAATTATTAAACTAAGTGTCTCTTTATCGGGATGTTGAAACTTTTGACCATTAGTTAAAATTACATAATCTTCTGTTTCTACTAAATCTAAAAATTCTTGATTGATATTATTTTTACTTCCATGATGAGAAAGCTTTACAAATTTAACTTTTAAAGGAGTCTTTTTTGAATATCCAAGTCTGTTCAAACTTTCATTTATAACTCCTATATTAGCATCTGCCAAAAATAAAAATTTTTCTTTCTTATATTTTAAAATAAATGCTATACTAGATTGATTTTCAGGTGTATCTCTCTGTGTAGTTTCTTTTTCTTCTAATTTTTGAAGCTCCGTTAAAAAAGTCTTTTCCAGCTCTTCAATTTTTCTTGTATCAAAACCTAACTTAGAATTTTTTTCTTCCACTTTATGACCATTACATAATTTTTCTTCTTCTGAAATCCATTCTTTATTAAGTTTTTCAACATCTTTTTTCATCGGAGATAATAACTCTAATTTTATCTCATTAATATTATAAGTTTTATCCTCTTCTTCTAAAGATATATCATTATAATAAGCTATGTCTTGTTTTTCAATTAAGTTTTCAAAATAAATAGCTTGACCACCTGCCTTTTCTGATGACTCTTTTGATACTTTTAGATTGGCAGAATTAAACCATAGTTTATTAATTTTAATATTATTTTTTTCTTTTATCAAAGCAATAAGTCCACATATATGGTCATTATCTATATGTGTTAAAACAACTAAATCTAACTCATCTTTTTTCTTTAATTTATTTACTTTAGTCACAATTTCATCTTTTGTTGGAACTAACCCACCATCAATTAAAATATTAGTACCTTCATCAGTGGATATTAAAATACGGTCATGCATCAAAAAGTAGTTGATAGAAGAGCTAAGGTATAATTGTTTTATGAGAAAGAGACCAAGTTGTAAAAAGTGTGGAAGTATAAAAGTCGTAAAAAATGGGCATAATCGTTGTGGAACACA
>Ga0256826_1002493_pt1 | contig 11198 bp, 4 predicted proteins | sample CV79metaG_FD_185975 | JGI IMG/M metagenome (GOLD analysis project Ga0256826, IMG submission 185975) | Hydrothermal vent microbial communities from East Pacific Rise, Pacific Ocean - CV79 | ecosystem: Environmental > Aquatic > Marine > Hydrothermal vents | place: Pacific Ocean: East Pacific Rise... | reverse complement strand
AGTAGGGACTGTATTTGATAAACCTCTTTAAAAAGCTCATTTTGAAACTCATTTTTCACTCGTTTATTATTTACTGAGTAGTGATAATGTTCAGGAATTTCAAGATACTGCATCACATGGCGTTGCTCAGTAATTCCATCTAAAAATGTGACGACTATCTCACTTGTTCTGTAAACATTTAAAAGATTAAAAACTTCATCAAGGGCATACGAAGGGTCTTCGCTTGTTCCATGCGTTTCATATAGCCAAGTTTTTCCGGTTGTAACATCTATAGCAGAGTAACCAACAGTATAGATACCTTTAAAGTTATCAATTAAAAGAGAAACTATGTAGTTATCATCATTATCAATTATGTGCTCAAAATTTGTTCCAGGAGAGACTATTTGAGAAATATAACGGCTAATCTTTGGAGGATTACCTTTTTGTCTTACAACTATTACTGTATATTTTTGTTCTGCAATAAGACGGCTTAAATATCGCTCAAATGAGACTGCAGGAACACCAGCTAAAAGTGGATTTTTCTCAGAATTTTCTATTATTTTTTTATTTTTTTTGGTGAGCTGAATGTTTAAAAGCTCAGCTATCTCTTTTGCTTTACCAATCTGTTCTTCATCATTGTTCACTTCATAAACTTCATAAAAGGTGCCTATTTCTATAAACACAACGGTATCAGTTCCATATTTTTCTTCAAAATGTCTCTGAAGATCAAAGTATGTTTGCGTTAATAATTTATCTTTGTTATTTAATATTTTATCTACATCTGATGAAAGCATACAACTCTTTTATAATCTTTATTATTTATGTGATTATAACATAAGAATATTAGACAAAATGAATAAATTCTACTTAAAAAACCAAATTTTCTTATACAATTAGTAGATATCTTGGTTATAATAATCACAAAAAACAAATGAGGCTTTATGAGAAAAAAAATATTATCATCTTTATTTATTGTTATTTCCCTAAACGCAGCAGATTTAAAAACAACTCTTAATGAGGTAATATCTACGAATCCTATTATACAAAAAAGCTTGCAAAACTATAATGCAAGCAAGGAAGAGATAGGAAATGCTCAATCTGGTTATTATCCAAAACTAGACTTAAATCTTGGTGCAGGTTATGAAAAAACTCAAAAATCAAATCAAGCTGGTGACACAGATAAACAATATAACTTTACTGTTTATCAAAATTCTTTAAAATATACACAAAATTTGTTTAACGGTTTTTCAACTACAAATTTAGTACAAGAACAAAAATACAATACTTTAGCTGCAGCATATAGTTATATTGAAAAAGTCAACAATACCTCTTTTGATTTAGTGAATGCTTACTTAGAACTCATGAAAAACCATGAACTACTAGAAACTGCCCAAGAAAATGTACAAATAAACGCAGATATCTTAGGTAAAGTAAAAAAACTTTATAAGTCTGGTTTCACAACACTCTCAGAAGTCAATAAAATTGAATCTTCATTAGCACTTGCAAAATCAAATTTTGTTGTACAAGAAAATAATATCTTAGATAAATCTTTTGCTTTAGAGAGATTACTTGGACATAGCTTAGAGATAGACAGTATGAGTAAACCAAAGATGAATATACTAATCCCAAATACAAAAGATGATGTAGTGAAATTTGCAATGCAAAATAATCCTTCTTTGCTTATTAGCGAATTTAACAAAAAGGTAGCCGAAGCTACAAATAAAGAGAAAAAAGCAAATTATTATCCAAAACTAGATATAGAAATCTCACAATCAATGAATAAAAACCTGAGTGGTGTAGAAGGAAATAATGATGCTTTTCGTGCAATGGCATATCTTTCATACAATATATTTAATGGTTTTAGTGATAAATATACAATAGCAAAAAGTTTACATCAAATAGAACAAGAAAATCAAAATATAGACACTACAAAAAGAAAAATCTTTGAAACAATAAATACAGCTTGGGCATCAAATAAAAAACTTCAAGAACAACTCACCGATCTCAAAGATTACAATAAATTTTCGGTACAAACTTTAGACTTATACCGTAAGGAGTACGCACTTGGTCAGAGATCACTTCTAGACCTACTCTCTTCTCAAAATGATTTGATAAGATCAAAAGAACAAATCATAAATACTAACTATAGTATTTTATATGCAAAATATAGACTCCTTGATGCTATGAGTATACTTGTTACTTCTATCTTAGATAATAACCAAGTTTACTCGCATGTTGGACTTGAAAAAAAAGGAAAATTATAAATGTTTTTAACAAATGTCGAAAGTTTAAGGATGGATTCACTTCTAGATTGTTTAGTACTCTTTACTAAACTTTACCATAAACCATTTTCAGCGGAAGCCTTAACTGATGGTCTGCCAATAGCTCCCGGTGCAGAGTCACCAGAACTTTTTTCAATAAACAATGCCAAAGGACTTTTTTCTCGTGCAGCATCTCGTGCTGGATTAAAATCTTCTATAATTAGACGTCCACTTTCACAGATATCTCCTTTACAACTTCCAATGATAATCCTTCTTTCAAATCAAAATGCTTGTATTTTAGATAGATTTAGTGAAGATAAAACACAGGTAAAAATCATTATGCCTGCTGAAGAACCTATAGAGCAATGGGTTGATTTAGAAGATTTACAAGACGAATATATCGGTTATGGCTTTATGATTAAAAAGGATTTTGAATACAGTGATGATACACAAAGAACACTAAACCTAAAACAAAAACATTGGTTTTGGAGTACTTTAAAACTCTCTTCTGGAATCTATAAAGATGTTTTATATGCATCTTTACTTATTAACCTTTTTGTTCTTGCTACTCCACTTTTCACTATGAATGTTTATGATAGAGTAATTCCAAATAACGCAATTGAAACCTTATGGGTGTTTGCTATTGGTGTTGTCATTGTCTATCTTATAGATGCATTTTCCAAACATTCAAGAAATTATCTTCTTGAAATGGCGGCAAAGAAAAGTGATGTCATAATGTCTTCAATTATTTTTGAAAAAGTTTTATCACTTAAAATGGCAAATATACCGCAGTCAGTTGGCTCATTTGCCAATACTATTAAAGACTTTGATAGTATTAGAGGATTTTTAACAAATGCTACGATGGCTGTACTTATAGATTTACCTTTTTCCATAATATTTTTGGTTGTAATCGCTTACATTGGAGGAATTATAGCTGTCATTCCAATGATAACTACGCTTTTCATTATTGGGTATTCTTTTTTTATTACAAAACCACTAAGAAAAAGTATAGAGTCAACGCATGAAGCTAGTTCGAAAAAAAGTGCAATTCTCATAGAAGCATTAAGTAATATAGAGACTTTAAAAACTTTAGGTGTTTTAAATCAAACCCAATGGAAATGGGAAGAATCAACTGGTGAAATTGCAAGTAAAAGTTTAAATTCTCGCCTTCTTTCAGCGTCCATACCTACTATTACACAGCTTCTTATTCAACTAAACACTGTGCTAATAGTTGTAGTTGGTGTTTATAAAATTCAAAGTTTTGAGTTATCTATGGGGGGATTAATTGCCATTGTTATACTTACAGGACGAGCATTAGCACCTTTAGGTCAAATGGCTTCACTTATTACAAATTTTGAAGATTCAAAAACTTCTTATCAAGCTATAAATGATATTATCGCTCAACCTAGTGAAAGACCAGATGGTAAACAATTTGTACAAACACCAGAGTTTAATGGAAAAATAGAATTTATAGATGTAACTTTTACTTATCCAGAAGCTGATGTTCCAGCACTTAAAAATATTTCATTTGTTATAAACCATGGTGAACACATTGCCATCATAGGACGAATAGGTTCAGGAAAAAGTACTATTCAAAAACTTATACTTGGTTTATATGAGCCAGATGCTGGACAGATTTTTATAGATGGCATAGATATCAACCAAATTGACCCAGCTGACCTTCGAAAAAATATGAGTTATGTTTCTCAAGACATTATGCTATTTCGTGGAACGGTCAGAGAAAACATTACCTTTAGAGCTTCACATGCAACTGATGGAGCAATGATACGAGCAGCACAAATCAGTACAGCTGATGAATTTATCAAAAAACATCCAAAAGGATATGAAATGCCTGTTGGAGAGAGAGGCCAAGGAATGTCTGGAGGTCAAAGACAGAGTATAGGAATTGCTCGTGCCCTTTTACTAGATACTCCTGTAGTTATGATGGATGAACCAAGTAATGCTATGGATCAAATCACAGAGGCAAAACTATTGGCTAATCTTGAAAAAACACTCAAAAATAAAACTTCAATTATAGTTACTCAGAAAATGAATTTACTTAAAATTGTCGATAGAGTAATGGTCATGAATGAAGGTAAAATAGTAATAGATGCGCCAAAAGAAGAAGCCATACTCAAACTTCAAGCTGGAGGTTCTTCAAATGAAAAATAAAAAGCTAGTAGAATATAATGAAAAAGATTATGAATTTATGAATTCATTAAGTGCTGCTCTTTTACAACAATCTCCTTCTAGGATGAGTATAGTACTTAAAATATGGCTTATCTCTGTATTTGCTTTTATTGTATGGGCTTCTTTTGCCCAAATTGATGAAATAACTAGAGGTAATGGTAAAGTTATTCCTTATGGACAAAATCAAGTTATTCAAAATCTTGAAGGTGGAATCGTAGAAAAAATACTTGTAAGAGAGGGTCAAAAAGTAAAAGCAGGTCAAATACTGCTAAAAATCAATAATGCAAAATCAACATCAAGTAGCCAAACGAATAGAATGAAATATAATGAACTTTATTCTAAAAGATTGAGATTATCTGCTGAAGCAAATGGAGTCTCTTTTAAAGATATCACTACTAAAAATAAAGAACTTAACAAACAGATAAAATTAGCTAAAAAACTATATGTATCAGATAAGATTGAAATGCTTGCTAAAGATTCAAGTATTGTAAATCAGATAGAACAAAGAAAGCAAGAGCTGCAAGAGGCAAAAGCAAAAATACGCTCACTTCAAAAGTCCTTAGAGTTTGCAAGCGAAGAGATATCTATGATGGCACCAATGGTTAAACAAGGTTTAAAGTCAAAAGTTGATTTTTTAAAGTTAAAACGTGAAGCTAATGGAATTCAAAACGATATAGAAGCAGCACAACTTTCTATTCCCCGCCTTCGATCTGCGATACAAGAGTATAGAAATAAACGTATAGAGTCTAAGCAAGAGTTCATTAACAAATATAAAAAAGAGTTAAATGAAGTAAGTGCAGAATTAGAAAGAATTAAAACGCAGCAAATTGAGTTTACAGACCAAGTAGATAGAACAATGGTTAAATCACCAGTCGATGGAATCGTACAAAAACTATATGTAAATACAGTAGGTGGGGTTGTCAAACCTGGTCAAGACTTGGTTGAAATTGTTCCAACCAATGAAAAACTTTATGTTGAAATAAAGATAAAACCAAGTGACATAGCATTTATACATCCAGGTGCAGAGGCAATGGTAAAAATTTCTGCTTATGATTTTGCTATTCACGGTGGACTCAAAGGAAAAGTAGTTGATATCTCTCCAGATACAATAACAGATAAGAAAGAAAATACTTTCTATCTTATTCATATTCAAACTGCTAAAAATTATCTAGGTACAAAAGAGCATCCTCTTAAAATTATACCAGGAATGACGGTAAACACAAATATTGTAACAGGTAAGAAAACTGTAATGCAGTATATACTAAAACCTATACTAAAATCAAAACAATACGTTTTTTCTGAGCGATAAAATGAAAATAATTTTCTTTAGTTTAGATATGAGTATTATTCACGAATGGAAAATGAGAGATAATGACAATGATATCTTAGAAGTAGATAATTGTGAATCACTTTTAGCTATCTCAAAAATTTTAGACGATTGTATAATTATAATTGACTATGACTCAGTTTCAAATAGTTTTAATAAAATGCTTTCGACCAATACTTTACCAGATAAAGTAATCGTTTTGGAGAGGATACCTGAAATTGTAACAGGAAAAATGCTAATCTCAAAAGGTGTCAAAGCATACGGTAATACAAGAATGTTAAAAATGCACTACACGCAAATGATAAAGGCTGTAAAGAATGATACAATATGGACTTACCCAGAACTCACTCTAGCACTCACTCATAACATAAGAAAAAATCCCATTTCAAATGAAGCTGAAAGTTTAATAGAACATAGACTCACTCAAAAAGAGAAAGAGGTAATTTATACGATACTTGAAGGTCTAACAAATGATGCAATAGCTTATGAGCTTGACATCACACAAAGAACTGTCAAAGCTCATATCAGCTCTATATTTTCAAAACTTCATGTCAATGATAGAGTTTCTCTTATTTTACTCCTAAAATCATAGAGCTTAAAAGCTCTATTAACTTTGATCTACTTGAATATCAGTGTTAATTTCAAGAGTAACAGTTGCATCGACATCTGTATATTCTTGATATGTAGTACCTGTTTCAGCATCTGTTTTAAAGTCACCTAATGTCCATTGGGCATCCGAACCTTCTGTATTTAATTCTACCTTATCGCTTTCTCCACCCTCAATACGTAAAAGGTTATCATCATCTGTAATAGTCATAACATCTTCCAAATTAATGTTTGTAAGTTGATTATCATTGTCATTTAAATTTATAGATTCAATATTTGACACTTTATCATCAAGGGCACTTAAATCAATATTTAAATGGTTATCTGAAGCAATTAGAGTGTCAAAACCTTTTCCTCCATCTAAATCTAATGAGCTAGTATCAGAAAATAATCCACTTCCCATAAATGATGTATCATTACCAGTTGCTAAATCATTTGCATCAACTGTAAATGTATCATTACCATCACCAGCAGCTACTGTATTGTCATCAGATACATCATAAGTATCATTTCCGGTATCATTACTTTCATCTAAATTAGTATGAGCCATAGCTGTATGAGTATCCCCACCATTATTTTCAGTAGATGTCACTTCAGCTTTCACATTATTTAAATCAGTATTTGACAGTTCTTGTGGACTTGAAAGAGTAGCTGTCGCATCACCATTAGCATCTGTTTGTAGAGTGTAACTTCCATCACTATTTGCACCTATTTCGTTACCATCACTATCTTTGAGTGTAGTGCCATCAGGTAAGTTATTTAAAGTGATATTACTCAATGTTTCACTTCCATCATTATCAGTTAGACCTGCGTTTAGTGTTATAGGGTATTCATAAGTTGATGTTTGAGAAGTTGTTGCATCAGCACCACCAAACTCAATATGCTCAACATTTTTCAGCGTAGTAACTTCACCTGTTGCATTATTTGTAACAATAGTATTTCCCCATCTCTCACCTTGAGTCCACTCACTGGCATCCCCTTTAAATGTTACAGTATCATCACCTTTACCGCCGTCAATAACATCAAATCCGCTACCAACAGTCATGTTGTCGTCACCTTTACCAGCATCAATAGTTTCCCATCCTGCACCAGCATTACCAATATTTAGAGTATCATTACCATCACCTAATTTTACAGTATCATAATTATCTCCAGCTACAACTGTATCATCTCCAGAACCAGTATCTATTTTTGCATAAGCATTATTTGCATCTCCTACTGTTGCAGTATCATTACCTTTACCTAAGTCTAATTCTTGTACTCCATTTCCAGCTATAAGAGTATCGTTTCCTTTACCCATATCAATTTTATCAAACTGATTTCCAGCGAATACAGTATCATCACCATCACCAGCATCTATCTTTGCATATCCACTTCCAGCATCTCCAAAAGTTGCTTCATCATTTCCTTTACCTAAATCTACTGTAGTTATTCCATCACCAGCTTTAACATTATCTGCACCATCCCCAGTTATAACTTTATCCCAATTATCACCTAAAGTAATATTATCATCACCTTTTCCAGTATCTACTTTTGTGTATCCACCTCCAGCATCACCTGCAAGTAAATTATCATTACCATCACTCGTGCTGACAGATTCACTTCCTTTACCTAAAGTAATATTATCATCACCTTTTCCCGTTTTAACTTCATCCCAGTTATTACCAGCTTCTACAGTGTTGTCTCCATTACCAGCATCAATTTTAGTCCATCCTGAAGCAGCATTACCAATATCTAAAGAGTCATTTCCATCTTTTAATTCAATTTTATCAAAATTGTCTCCAGCAACGATATTATCATTACTGTTAGAACCTTTAACTTCATCCCAAGTTCCACTACCTTCACCTCTATTATCTGCACCTTGAGTATTTCGTGTTGTTGGTGTATCTGGGGAGTTTACTAATGATGTTTGAGTCACAACAGCATCACCAATATTCATATCAAGTGTCGGAGCTGATGCTATTGCATCATCCGTACTTCCTGTAACAGTAACAGTCACATTCGCAGTACCTTCGCCCCCATGTCCATCGCTGACAGTATAGTCAAATGTTACATCTTGATTTTCACCATCATTCATCTCTTGTAGATGTTCGCTTGGAGTAAAAGATACTTTTCCATCATCTGTAAGTGTTGCAGTTCCCATAGTATTTCCATCACTGTCCGTAATAGTTGCACTTTGAGCGTTTGTTACATCTTGTCCATCTATTTGTGTGATACTTAAGTCATCTCCATCAGCATCTGTATCATTTGCCAATACATCTATAGTAATTGCACTATCTTCATCTGTTGATATCGTATCTGCACTCCAATCACTTCCAGCCGTAATTGTCACATTATCAATACCCCAAGACTCATCACTAAGACCTTGATTTAATGTAGAACCAAACCCAAGTTTTACTTGCCCACTCTCATCCAATGTTACTTCTAATGTATAATGATGTGCTTCATCATGGTCTAACCAAAATTTTCCACTACTGCCCACATTATCGATTTCAGTCCCACCATCTTCTTCATCTGTTGCATGTTGGCTCCATGTTCTATTATAATGAGACATATATTCACTAGAGACTTCCTGACCATTAGTAAAGACCTTAAACTGCTCATCATCCCAACTATCAATCTCATACATATCAAACTCAATATTTACAGTTTCTCCAGCATGTTCTGCACCAAAATCAAAAGTTTTTGAAACGCCTTCTTCTCCATCTGTGCCGCCAAATCTTCCTAAGAAGTCTGTAGCGGTTCCATCTGTTTGAGTAACGGTATTATCACTCCACCCCTCAGCGCCATCTTCAAATTTTTCTGATACAAGCACTTCACCAGCAGCACTACTGCCACCAACATCATCTACTGCATCGGGAGTAGTATTATCATTACTTCCCATTACTTTTACAGTTACATCTGCTGTATCTTCTGCACCTTTTCCATCACTTACTGTATAGCTAAAGGTAACATCTTGTGCTTCACCGTCATTCATCTCTTGAAGATGTTCACTTGGAGTAAAGAGAATTTTTCCTTCATTGTCTAAAGATGCTGTTCCAAGAGTATTTCCACTTGCATCTGTTATATTCGCAGCTGCTCCATTAGTAACATCTTGACCATCTATCTTCGTAATAGACAAGTTGTCTCCGTCTCTATCACTATCATTTGCCAATGCATCAACAACTACAAAACTATCTTCATCCGTCGCTGCACTATCATTGTTTGCCGTAGGGTCAACATTAATAGGAACGACAAACGCAGTCGCATCAGAAACATTCCCCACACTATCTGTTGCTGTAACACTAATTGTGGTATCATCACTAAGCGGTGCAGGAAATTCATAACTCCAGGTACCATCCTCCGCAACTGTTGTATTACCTATTTGGACACCATCTGCATCTGCTACAGTTATTGTACTTCCAGCATCACCATGCCCGCTTATCAGTGGTGTTGTATCATTTGACGGCTCCATTGCATCAACTGTTGGAGCATTTGAGACAGAATCTATCACTACCTCCGCACTAACAGGAGTACTTGTAGCAGTTGAAGCACCATCAACGGAAGTCGCTGTTACATTAAGATTAAAATCCTCTGCACCTTGAGGTACCTGTAGTTGTAAATCAGTTAAATCTTCCGATGTCAGTGTCCATGTACCATCATCATTATCTGTACCTGCACTCAGTGCTGCACCCTCAGGTAAATCTGAGAGGGTAATAGATTCGATACTCTCACTTCCGTCACTATCAGTTAATGTAGTGGTGATATTAAGCGGATACTCATACAATCCATCTTCTAAAACAGTATCCTCTGCTTCTACAAGCGTAGGATTACCTACTTCAACACTTACAATAGGTGCATCAGCGACCGCATTTACCGTAACATCAATAGTTTGAGTAGACTCTACACCATCTATTCCCGCTATAATATTGCCTGAATTATCAACTTCATAAGTACTACTGCTCATAGTTATCTCAAAATCAGCATCACTATCACTCGGCGGAGTAACTGAAAGGTTTTCAAATTCGGTTTTCGTCATCGTTATTGCATTGTCGGTAGATGTATCTGCACTATGCAAAGTTGTATCTACATTGCCTTCATCATCAACCAGTACGATATTGACACTTCCATTCCCTGTTTCTATCGTTGCATCACCATTATGAAGTGTTGCTCCTTCAGGAATACCCTCTAAAGTAATTGTTCCGATTCTTTCAGAAGAACCACCTTCGTTCGCAAAAGTTGGCGTCTCAAGTGAAAGAGAAGTTGCACTGTCCTCATCTGTTATTATTGTTTTATCTGCTTCAAAAGTCGCACTATCAGCACTAAAGTCATCAACATGTACAGTTGTGCTCTCAAGTGATACTGATTCACCCGTTGATGTCTCAACAGCACTCGCAGTCACGACAATATCACCCTCAATATCATCAGCATTAGTTGTCACCACTTTTAAATCTGACAATATCTCTTGGTAGTTTGGTATCTCTGCAGGATTCAAGGTGATATTCCAGACACCATCGCTGCCAAGTTCGCCTATAGGTTCACCATTGGCTGTCAGTGTTGACTCACCAACACCTTCTATATGAATTGAGAGAGTTTCAGAACCGTCACTATCTTTGAGCTCAACGCCACTAATTGAGAGTGGAACTTCAATGCCGTTATCTGTAGCATCGTACTCACCTACTGCAACTACAGGAGCTTCATCGCTTGTAAAACCACTTGCAACAGCACCGACATCAACAGTTAAAGTAGCACTCTGTGCATCAGCTAAAACATCTGTCGTAGTTCCATTTGTATCAACACTTTTTGCCTCTACGCCTATCTCCATTTTTCCACTAAACTCTTCTGGTGGCGTCAGT
>Ga0256826_1002492_pt1 | contig 11198 bp, 12 predicted proteins | sample CV79metaG_FD_185975 | JGI IMG/M metagenome (GOLD analysis project Ga0256826, IMG submission 185975) | Hydrothermal vent microbial communities from East Pacific Rise, Pacific Ocean - CV79 | ecosystem: Environmental > Aquatic > Marine > Hydrothermal vents | place: Pacific Ocean: East Pacific Rise... | reverse complement strand
TAAAAACAACACGAAAGTGTTGTTTTCTTTACGTGTTCTCACATCCCAGGGATTCTTGGGATTTTTCCTAGTTTACTGAGGCGGCAGTAGTTTCCCCACCCTTTTTTGAGCCAATGACCTACTATTGGCATTGGGAGCATGAAGGCGCGTTTGTCATCTCGGTATACAAATCCTGCTCCGTCTCCACTGTCCATGACACATAAGATGTTAAGATGCTCTATATAGCCTTTTCTCTCTACTAAGCCCTTATCCCTTGCGATGATGTTGAACGCGACGTTACGGGCCATTACTTCGGCTACATGGCCTTGTTTGGCTTTCCAGTCAGGTCCTTCAAGTGCTGCTCCGTCTCCGATTGCGAAGATGTGTTCACTAACACCTTCTTCAAAAACAACATTTGTGTAGTCGTTAATAGTGATAAAACCTGCTTCATTAGTTGGTAAGTCTGAATTTTTAATAATATTATGTCCATCACCTGCTGGGATAAACATAGTAAAGTCAGACTCCAAAAGTGAGTCATCTTCAAAGATAACACCCTCGGGGCTAAAGGCTTTGATCTTTTTGCCAAAGTGTTTATGGAGATTTGCTTTTTCAAACATAACGTCCATCATTTTGAGGGCTTTTTTTCCCATTCTGGCACCTGGTGTTGGCATCGGTGCAAAAAAGGTGAGTTCAAAGTTATCACGGATACCGCGTTTTTTTAGGTCATTGTGTAAGTTAAACATCAGTTCAAATCCGGGTCCACCACGTACACTTGAATTATCTTTAGGATTACCTCCAAAGCCCATAGCAATTTTACCGCTGCCCTTAGCAATTAGTAAATCTATTTTATCTCTAATAAGAAGTGATTGTTCAGGTGCACCACAGATAGAAAGGGTGTTTTCGATACCTTTATGTTTCATCTTTGAAGCACCTATTGCGATGATTAAATCTTCATAGTCACTTAATACACGACCACTACTAAGGGTAATCTCTTTTGTTTTAGCAGCAATAGTTTCAACACCATCAATAATGATTTTAAACCCGTGCGAATTGGCTAAATCTTGAAGAGGAACACAAACATCATCAAAAGAACATCCATGTGTAGGAACCCAAATTGAGGTTGGGAAGATATAGAAAAAGTCACGATCACTTACGAGTGTAACATCATACTTCTCTTTACGTAGATAGATAGCTGCTTCTACACCTGCAAAACCACCACCAAGGATAAGTACTTTTTTATTGGTATTAGCCATAATATAACTCCTGATTTTGATTAATCACATAAAATCTATAATGTTTATTTATATCTTTAATAATACTAAATAATACATAAAATGACGATTAAAGTCAAGTTATAATATAGTTTTATCGTCAAATCTGTGAAAATCTATCTAGTCTTAAGAAATGAGTTATATGAAAACTCCCCTGATGAATAAAGTCCATTTTTGTAAAATACTAACATTAAAAGAGGAGTTTATATGTCTAAGATGGAAGTAGCAGTTATTGGTGGTGGGTGTTTTTGGTGTACAGAAGCGGTATTTTTGCGTTTAGCAGGAGTTGAAAAAGTTGTAAGTGGTTACGCCGGAGGTACTTCTACTAACCCCAACTATCAAGAAATTTGTACCGGAGCTTCTGGACATGCTGAAGTGATTGAAATTACGTATGATGCTGAGGTTATTAGTTTTGAAACACTTTTAGAAGTCTTTTTTGCGACACATAACCCGACGACACTTAACCAACAAGGTGCTGATCGTGGTACGCAATATCGTTCGGTAATTTTTTATCAAGATGAAGTGCAAAAAACGATAGCAGAAACTGTGATTAAAAAAGAGGGTGCATCATTTAGTGACCCTATTATGACGGAACTCTCTGCGGCTCCTGTATTTTATCCTGCTGAAGCATATCATCAAAATTACTATAACTTAAATGGGGGAGAGGGATATTGCCAAGTTGTTATTGCCCCTAAGGTACAAAAGTTTATGGAGAAGTTTATAGATAAGCTTTAAGCGTAAACAATACTAGCATTGAGACGTGCTTGTGACTTTTGAAACTCGTGAAGGCTTTTTTGAGCACTAAGGTCGAGACTTCGAATTGCCTCATTTTGAATTTGTGAATAGTTGTTATTTTGGTCTCTTGCTTCGGCTAGTGTTTGATTAATTTTTTCTTCAAATTTTTCATCTAAGTCGAGGAGTGCTTTAAAGGCACGATTGACACGACGTGGTTGTGTCACATTGTTATAAGAGTTAATAGTATTGATTGCCATTTGCATCATATTTCCTTTATATTTTTATAGTTAGATCTTATAAAGAAAAAATGTTAAAAAAGTGTGAAACAGTTATAAAATCAAAATAGATTATAACTTAGTGAGCAAAACCTTTATAAAGGTCCATTCCTGCTCTTTGATTTGCTTCATAGGCAGCTTTTGCCAAAACTTCTACGGAGTCATTGAGTTTAATGTGTGCCTGTGCTTCCACTGAGAGGTAGATTTCAATTTGTGCTTTTGTTGATTGGTATCCTGCATATGCAGCTAATGCTTGTCTCTCTTCATCGCTCAGACTAAAATCTTCTTGTGGTAAGGTGGCAATAGGTAATTCTACTTCAGGAATATTGTTTTGTTGTATATGTGAATTAGTGGTGGTTTGAATGTTGTGAGTTGTAACTTGCATGATACACTCCTAGTTGTTAGATACTAGAAGTGTATGAAAATTAAATGTTGGAAAAGTGTGGGTTACTTACTTAGTTGTACTTCAATACGACGGTTTGTGTGGCGTCCTTCTTTTGTGTCATTTGTGGCAATAGGTTCTGCTTCACCTTTACCTTCAGCACTCAGGCGATTGGATGCAATACCATTATCTATTAGTAGGGTACGAATATATTTTGCTCGTGCTTCGGAAAGTTTTTGATTGCCCGTTGCACTCCCTGTATTATCCGTATGACCAATAATTTTGACATTATAGAAACTGTTTTTTTCTAAAAATGGAATAAAAGAGAGTACTTTCTCTTTTGAAGCAGTATCTAATTCCGAAGAACCATGTTCAAAATTAAGATTAAAATCACGTTTAAGCGCACAACCATTTTCATCTACTTCTAGACCTTCAGGTGTTGTTTGACATAAGTCTTTGGTGTTTTTAACACCATCTTTATCATCATCTGCATTGGCTATTACTAGTGCGGCAGCAGATGCTACAGCGGCTTCTTCTTTTCCTATTTTAGCTTTTTTGGCAGCTTCCTCTTGTTCTTTGATACGTGCGGCTTCTTTTTCTTGAGCTTTTTTCTTAAAGGCTTCATCTTCAGCTGATTTGTCTTGTACGGTAGGTTCTTCTTGTGTTACTGGAGTGGTGTCATTAGCTCCAAAAGAGAAGGTTAGTCCTGCGAGTAGCGCAAGGTTGTTGTCCCAACGACTGTCATTTGCTTTGAGCATATATACAGCTTCAAGTTTTAGTGTAAGTTGGTCTAGTAGAGGGAGTTTAATACCTGCACCTGCATCGACAAAAGGACTGTCTACATTTTCAGACCAGTGGGCACTCATCGTTTCATATCCAATACCTGCTTTGGCAAAAGGTGTGAGACCTTTTCCATCACCATACTCATAAACACCATTAAGTGCGATACGGTAGATATTCGTACTTGCCTCTGCATTAAAGGTATCATCGCCATTTGAGTAGAGGAGTGATAGCTCTGGTTTAATAGTATCGGTGAGATTGTTAAACTGCATCTCTGCGCCCATTAAAAATTGGTTTTTAATGTCAGTATTGCCTTCTTGAATATCATAACCAATAAGTGGGGTTACCTCATAAGCATAGTCTGTAGCGTAAAGTAGTGAGCTTAGTAGGGTGGCTAAATAGAGGGATTTTTTCATGGAAGAACCTTTCATAGTCGGGAGTATATGAAAAGTATAACCGGAGGATATAACAATTTTATAACATTGTTACAATCCTTTTATCTTAGTGATGCTAATGTGATATTAAATACGACCTTGCTCAACGAGTGAGAGTATCATTGTGAGGGAATACCCATCATTTTCGTAACCATCTTCGTGACAAGCTTCACATTTATCGCCCATCGGTAACTCTTCTTGCTCTATTAGTTTGGTGATAGAACGAATATTATTAGCTTTTACAAAGTCAACAATTTCGCCTAGTGTTAAAGAGTTACAGACACATATTTCTTTATTTCTATCAAGGTTCATAAGAGGGTCCCTTTTTTTCATATAATAGCAAAATATCGTCTGTATTACCAAATACCTTTAACACTTCTTTGACACTCTGGGCAGGTCCCATCAACAAGATTGTTTTCAAATATTTCATGATAACGTCGTTGAATTAAAAGTGTATTACAAGAGGGACAAAAAGTTTCATTGAGCCAAGGTACATTTCCAAAATAGACATAGTAAAGCCCCGCTGCTTTTCCAATTTCATAAGCTCGCAAGAGGGACTCTATGGAAGTCTCATCAAAAGCTTTGAGTTGATTACTTGGAGTAAAGGCACTGATATGCCAAGGTACATGAGGTCCAAGCTCATTCGCAATATAGTGAGCAATGGCTTCGAGCTCTTTATCAGAGTCATTGACTCCGTTAATGATTAAGGTAGTGACTTCAAGCCAAAGTGGTGACTTGGCAAGAGTGTATAGGGTATTTTTTACGGTAGCTAACATCCCTCCTAAAACACTTTTATAGTGTGCCGGATTCATAGATTTTAAATCTACATGGACCGCATCCACCCACGAGTTTAAATCCTCAAGTAGCAGAGGTGAGGCCAAACCTGCTGTTTGGAAAAGGTTTTGAAGACCCTTCTCTTTTGCGATAAGACCAATGGCTTTAGCATAGGGGTAATACACAACAGGATCGTTGTAGCTGTATGCAATGGCCTTGACCTCATTATCAAGTGCCAGTTTAACAACATCCATAGGTTCTAAATGGAGTGGTTCTGCTTGATCGAAATCTTGTGTGAGTTGATGGTTTTGACACTCGGGACAGTGCATGTTGCACCCTTTTGTACCAAGTGCTAATGCTGTAGAACCCGGCTTAAAGTGTAAAAAAGGTCGTTCTTCTATATGGGAGATACTCAGTGCATAGGGTGTGTTGAAAAAGAGGGTCTCTAAAGTGTTGTTATGGTTTTTTTGATTGGCACAGAGCCCTATTTCGCCCTCTTGTAAAAAACAGTAATGCTCACATAAAAGGCAGGTAATACCATTTGGGTAAGAGGCAAAGTAGGTCATTTTACAAGTGGATTGTCAAAGGCAGACTCTACTTGATAGGTGTAGATAGTAGCCGTTGAGAGTGCGGTCTCTTCACTAATATTGGCTTGTTGGCATAGGGCAGTGAAAAATGTTTGAAAATCTTGGTACTCATGCCAGACTTGCGGTAGAAAGTTTGCAGCATGATCTTCAAACTCGATAATAACGCCATCTTTTTGAACCTCAATTTGACTTTGTAGCTGCTCTTTTGAATCAAACTGTAGCTTTTTTGGTGCTGTTAAAAGTGAGAGTTCTATATAGGTATGTAGATACTCTGCAGTAGAAAGTGGTGCAAAGCGTGGGTCTTGAAATGCTGCCATTTTGGCATTGTGGATAACATCTTCAAGCAGGGTTCTTTGTGCTTGAAGTGACCCCATACAACCACGAACTTCTTTATCCAAATAGAGTGTAATAAAGGTCGCCATAGGAGTTTTTAAAAGAGGATTATCCACAACGAGTGCCTTAGTATCAATAAGACGCTCGGCTTGAAGTACTTCCATAATGGATTGGCGTGCTATTTGGAGAAGCAGTGATTGTGACATTGGCTTCTCCTTTAGATTTTGTTTTATTATATCGTATTTTGTGTTTTATTTTTGGACTTCAGGAGGCAGGGCATTTTTGAGAAGTTCATGTGAGTTTTTTGAGGGGTGCTGTTGCTTAAAAGAGTTACTAATAAGTTTAATTGTTATCATCACAAAGATAACTTGAAATAGTGCGGCTAAAATAAAGGCAAAGTAGTGAAACTTGTCAATTGAGTTAGCATTAAATGCAATAGTTGCAACAGCGATGAGAAGGGTTAAGGGCATAGAGTGTGAGAGCCCCATTAAGATAGACTGTCTAAAGCCTAGCTCTTTCATAAAAACTAAGGCTGAGATAACACGCATGGCTATCATGGCAAAGGTAATTATAAGTGCTGTATAAACAAGTCCATCCATATAAAGGGCTTCTATTTTAAAGGAGCTTCCAATATAGATAAAGAAGATAGGCACTAAAAAGCCAAAACCAAAACTGGCAAGCTTTTCTGGAAGATGATGTTTATGCTGGAAAAAGGTAGGAATAAAAATACCGGCTATAAAAGCACCAAAGGCAAGTTCTAAATCAAGATAAACCATGGCTGCAACAAGTAAGAAGAAGATTCCCATACTCAGACGAATATCTTGTTCTTTATTGTCTTCATGAGGCATCAGTGCGGTGGAAACCTCAGGAAACCACCAAAAAAGAAGTTGAAGCGCGCGAAACAGGACTAAAATAATAACAATAAAAATAATTAAAGCGGCAATAGTCTCCACCAACTCAATACCAAAACCAAAGTTTAAAGCGGCAGAGGAGACGGTTAATAGACCGATACTAATAACCTCTCCGATACCTCCCGCGGTCATAGAAAGAGCAAGCCATGGGGTTTTGCCATACTCTTTTGAGAGGGTCGCCACCAAACCAACAGAGATAAGAGGTAATAAAACAGCAAATATTTTGCCTAAGTTGAAGTACGCGGTAAAGGCTATTGAAAAGAGGTAGAGTAGGGCAAGATAGAGTAAAATACGTTTGATTAATGAGCGGTCTGTTTTTAAGACTTGTTTGAGGTCAATCTCTGTACCTGCAATAAACATCAGGTATAAAAATCCAAATTCAGCAACCAATTCAAAAAGCTCATGATGGTGTAAAAAACCAAGATACCCTAAGATGGCACCAAAAATAATCTCGATAGGGGTGGTAGGTACCTTTAAGACTTTCGCAAAAAAAGGCGAAAACATGACCACAAGTGAGATTGATAAAATGAGGAGGATATTGTCATTCATAGCGTGATTATAACATTTTCATAGATGTTTGATGAAAAGATATTTTTGAGGCATCAAATAGTGTTAAAGCGAAATACTTTAGTAGTGTTGTTAGGTTGAAGATGTGAAGATGAGGTCTAATGTAAAACCAATAAACTATCGATCTTCAGGTGTTTTTGCCACACCAAAACTTAGTGATTTTAACATTGCTAAGTCAGCATTTTTTTCACGTCCTGAAGTAGTAAGGTAGTTCCCAATAACAATAGAGTTCGCCCCAGCTTCAAAAATCTCATCTTGACGGCTACCAAATTGGAGTTCACGTCCTCCTGCAACCATAATACGATCTGCATCGCAGATAATCTCGCGTGCTAGAGTGATAAGGGCTAAGGCTTCATCAGTAGTGAGAGGGTTTGGCTCTAGGTGTAGGGCTGGATTATGATGATAGAAGTTAAGAGGTACGGAACTTGGGTTGAGAGTTTTAAGAGACTCTAACATTGCGATACGATCTTCTTGCGTTTCTCCCATACCAAAAATGCCTCCCGTTATCAGTACTAAACCTGCTTTATTGACATTTTGACAAGTTTCATAACGCTCTGACCATGGATGGGTAGTACATACCTCTTTGTAGAAGTTTTCAGAGGTCTCAAGGTTATGGTTATAGGCTTTAATACCGGCTTCTTTTAACACCAAAAGTTGTGCAACACTTGCGGTACCATTACAAGCAATAAGACGTAACGAAGGGACGGCACTACTAACTGCTCTAGCTACATCGCAAACAAAGTCTAAAACCTTATCGGTAATACCTTTGTTGGCTGTTACAAGACAAAAACCAAGGGCGCCTGATGCGGCAGCGGCTTTTGCTTCTTCAACGATATCGGCAATAGGTTTTTGAATATAACGTTCAATATCTGCCTTATATTTGACACTTTGAGAACAGAACTTACAATCTTCGTTACAGGTGCCACTATTGATATTAGAGATAGAACAGAGGAATATTTTTTTAGCTGACATTATTTTCTTTCAAAGTTAAAGTGTTGGGATTTAAATTTTTTTGTTTTTAAAATACGTGAGAAGTAAGTAACATCAAAATGGGTGGTACTAATATCAAGTAAAACACACTCGCTAACTTCTTTGTTCCGGGCACAGGTTTCTCCTGGATTGATAAAAAGAGTACCACCCTTAAAATCACACTCAAACTGATGGGTATGACCAAAAATGACTATTTCTGTATCTGGTGCCATATAAAAAGGAAGGTGCATCAGTTTGAACTTGGTGTCAGAGAGTTTGAAGTAGTGTGGTTCTTGCACAAGGTTGTAGCGGTTATGTACTTCGATAAGATGGGCATCATTGTTACCATATACGGCGACATAAGGTTTGTTAGAAGCGACTAACTGCTCCAACATCTCCACTTTAACTACATCACCAGCATGGATTAAAAACTCAGCGCCTTCTTGAAGTAGATGGTCAATGACTTTTTGGGAACGCCCAACTTTAGAGTGGGTGTCAGAGAGGATGCCGATTTTCATAGAAACATTCCTTTTTGAGAAGTACTAGTAAATAGATAAAGGGGTGAAGCGTTTGTTAACACAGTGTCGCCTTTATCTTTTTGCATCTACTTTGCGTTCTCTTGCTCTTTTTCAGCTTCTTTGGCTTCATTTGGTGTACGGTTTTTACACTTAACACACTCAAAAACTTCTTTGTTACGGTAAGTACGTTCAGCTAATACACCTGAACATCCTTTTTCTTCACATTTGGCAGCTGTGGGTTCGAATTTAGAGATAAATTTACAATCAGGATAATTATCGCACCCCCAAAATGGTCCACGACGTGATTGACGGTACATTAGTTTTCCACCACAATCAGGGCATGGAAGTTTTGACTCACGCTCTTCAATATCAATAGACTTTGTGTTTTTACAATCAGGATAAGAAGAACAAGCTAAGAACTTACCATTACGACCATTTTTAACGACCATATCACTGCCACATTTTTCACATTTTTGATCAGCGAGTTCTGACTCTTTGACAGAGCTTCCCTCTTCACCTTCAACTTGTTCGGTGTACTTACATTTCGGGAAACCGCTACATGCGATAAACTTTCCAAAACGACCTGAACGTAGGAGTAACTCTTCACCACATTTAGGACACATCTTTCCCGTAGGTTCGGCAAGTTTTAGAGAAACTATTTTTTCTTTACCCTCAGCAATTTGATCCATAAAAGGACCATAAAACTCTTTGAGCACTTTTTGCCAATCACGACCCTGTTCTGCAATTTCATCAAGAGTCTCTTCCATATTAGCGGTAAAGCTTGAGTCTACGATGTTGGCAAAATGTTTTTCAAGAAGATCTATAACTGTAAATGCAATCTCAGTAGGTACAATCTGACGTTTTTCAATATCAATGTAAGTACGTGCTTGAAGTGTAGAAATAGTAGGTGCATAGGTTGATGGGCGACCAATGCCTTCTTCTTCAAGCTTCTTAATAAGACTAGCTTCTGAGTAACGTGATGGTGGCTCTGTGAAGTGCTGTTCGGGTTTAATAGACTCAATGTCAATAGTTTGCCCTTTTTCTAAAGTAGGTAGCAGTTTATCTTTGTCATCGGTTCCCATTACTTTGTAGTAACCATCAAAAATTAGTTTACGACCACTTGCACGATACTGTGCACTTGGTGCATCAAAGGTAATACTCTGTTGTTCAAAAATAGCATCATTCATCTGACCTGCTACAAATTGGTTATAGATAAGACGATAGAGTTTAATCTCATCTGATTTTAAAAACTTCTCTGCAACTTGTGGTGTAAAGTGCAACATGGTCGGACGAATAGCCTCATGCGCTTCTTGAGCACCTTTAGCCTTTTTATTATAAACCTTAGGCTCTTTAGGTAGATATTTCTCACCATAATTGTTTAGGATTTTTTCACGAACTGCTTCAACTGCTTCTGCTGCGAGGTTAAGTGAATCGGTACGCATATAGGTAATGATACCAGAGGTTCCATCAGGAGTTTTAACACCCTCATAAAGAGACTGTGCAATCATCATCGTCTTTTTAGGAGAAAATCCAAGTTTACTTGAAGCAGTACGTTGGAGAGTAGAGGTCATAAAAGGTGGTGGTGTTGATGACTTACGTTGTTTGGTTTCTAGTTTAGAAACTTTAAACGCCTCGCTCTTAATGGTAGCCACCATCTCATGGGCTTGGTCTTTGTTGGTAATAGCAAGTTTATCAAGTTTGGTACCCTTATAACTTACAAGGTTTGCATCGATAGAGGTTTTAAATACCGTATCAATACTCCAGTACTCAACAGGTATAAAGGCTTTAATTTCACGTTCGCGGTCGATAATGATTTTAAGTGTTGAAGATTGAACACGACCACCTGAAAGCCCTTTTTGAATTTTAGAAGCTAAAAGTGGTGAGAGCTTATAACCAACAATACGGTCAAGAAGACGACGTGTTTGTTGGGCATTTACCATATCCATATCAATTTTACGAGCATTTACAAGTGCCGCCATAATGGCAGTTTTTGTAATTTCATGAAAAACAATACGAGGTAGTTCTAGGGGATCTTTTTTGATAGCATGGGCAATATGCCAACCAATAGCTTCACCCTCGCGATCCTCATCCGTCGCGATATAGATGTCGTTTGCTTTTTTCGCAAGAGCGCGTATTTCTTTAACAATAGCAGCATTTTCTTTTGCAACTGAGTAAGTAGGTTTAATCTCTCCATCTTCTTCAAGAGTGATTCCAAAGCGTGATTTAGGGAGATCACGGATATGTCCTTTAGAGGCAATAACCTCATAGTCTTTGCCTAAAAAGTTTTTGATTGTTTTCGCTTTAGCGGGTGACTCGACAATAATTAAATCCAAAAAAGGTTCCTATATATAGAAGTATGTAATAAAAAAGTTTGAAAGTGTAACGAAAAAATAAAAAATAGTCTAAAAAAATTGAATATATGAGTTTTTTCTCAGTAAAAATGTAGGTTAGACGTAAAAAAATTATATTTAGAGAGAGTCTTGCGATATTTATATTATTAATCAATAATAATGAAAAAGAATTAAAGTTTTATTTTGGAGTGACGATTTAGTAAGTAATCAGCAAGGATGCTGAAAAACTTCGAGCGCAAAGCTCACCCGAAAAGGATTTATTATGGGTTTTAGAATTAATACAAATATCGCGGCAATGAACGCGCATAGAAATTCACAAATGACGAACTTAG
>Ga0256826_1002491_pt1 | contig 11200 bp, 11 predicted proteins | sample CV79metaG_FD_185975 | JGI IMG/M metagenome (GOLD analysis project Ga0256826, IMG submission 185975) | Hydrothermal vent microbial communities from East Pacific Rise, Pacific Ocean - CV79 | ecosystem: Environmental > Aquatic > Marine > Hydrothermal vents | place: Pacific Ocean: East Pacific Rise... | reverse complement strand
ATCAATAGATGGTTCTTCAGATAATATAAAATTGGCAAAAGAGCTTATTGATAAGTTAAAATATTAATGTTACCATCAAGTCTACTTTTAGTAAGCAATTCTATTGCGACCATTTTTTTTTGATTTATATAGTAAATCATCAACTCTTTTAAAGATTGAATTAATACTATCATCTTCTAATTCTACAATTCCAATACTAATTGTTATATTTTCTATCTCTTCAAAATAATATTTCTCAACTATTGTTCTAAGTCTCTCAGCATAGATACTTGCATCTTCTAGGGATGTGTTTGGCATGATAATTAGAAATTCTTCCCCTCCATATCGTCCAATATAATCTATATCTCGTATATTACTACTCACTAAATTAGATAATGAAATTAAAACTTTATCTCCAACATCATGTCCAAAAGTATCATTAACAGTTTTAAAATGATCTATATCATACATGAGTATAGATAAAGAGGAATCATACCTACCTGAACGATTGATTTCATTGGAAAGTATACTCATAATTGAGTAACGATTATGTATATTGGTAAGAGCATCTGTTTTTGCTAATCTTTCAAAATCATTTTTAATATGTTCAAGGTCCATTGTTCTTTTTTTAACTTTTTCTTCTAGAGAAATATTTAACTCATGTAACTCTTTATTTTTTTCACTTATTCTAAAACTGTACATAGAAAATCGTTCTCTAATTGCCCGAGATATAAAAAAGGAAAAGAGTAATGATACTAATATAAGAAGAATTGCTACATAAAAAATATTTTCAGTATTTTTATTATATATTCCCATCATATCAACTTCTCTTTTTGCAAGTTGATTTTCTATAGATGATAAAAAGAAACCACTTGTAATAATCCAGTCTGTATTAGGAATTTTTTGAATGTAAGCATATTTTTTTTCTATTTTATTGGTTAAAGAGTTTCGCCAATCATAAACATAAGAAGTATGCTCATTATCTTTAATAGCTTCTGATAAAAACTTTATAGTACCTAGTACCAACTTATCTGTTATCTCTACATCTTTGCCAACAAACTGAGGTAATTTATTATGTACTAATAAATTACCTTTAGAGTTTAAAATAGCAACATAATTATTTCCTATTTTATCTGCTTGGTTGACTATATCAAATAAAAATTTATTTGTTTTTTTAGTGGCTGTATCTAAAAATTCTGCAGAGCCAAGGCACCAATTATAAGGTTTAAAAGCTTTTACAAAAGCCACTTGTTTATACTGTTTATTATTATTTTCATTAGGTTTAGTAAATGTGTCCCATAGGTAGCCTTCACCTTTTTCTTTACAAATTGCTATCTCTTCTTGAATTATATATCTTCCCTTTACATCTTGGAAATTAATATATGAGGTACCTTTTGAATCTTTTTTATTTTCCAGTAAATAATGAACACCCTGATTATCCATCACCCAGATATAACTTTCATTATTATTCCATGAAAGTGTTTTAAGTGCACTGTTGATAATATCTTGTATCTCTTTCTCTGATTTTATATCTTTATACTCAAAATATATATTAGTTGCTATTTTATGTGCTACTTCTACACGATCTTTAAGTCGAGTAATTAGCTCTTCTTTAATTTTTGATTTTTGATACACAATTAATTCAGATAAGCTTTGTACTTTATTTTTAACAGCTTCTTTTTCTCTCTGCAATAAATCATTTTTTAAATTTTTGACACTTGATTCAAAACCACTAGAGTAAACTTGATAAGATAATACAACTATTATAGAAACAAAGAATGGAATGACAAATAGTGGAAGATAAGTAATTATATTAAGAAAATTTTTCTCTTTACTCAAGTAAATATCCTTCTAATATTCAAAGTGTTTTTACTATTATAGCTTAATGTATTTATATTACTCCTCCCCAATATCTTCATTCCAAAGTGTTGGTTCTTTTTCAATAAAATTATTCATCATATCGACACACTCTTGGTTATTTAGCACTTCTAAAGTCACTCCTCTTGATTGAACATACTCTTGGGGACCCATAAAAGTTCTATTTTCACCAATAACTACTCTTTTTATACCATAAAGAAGAACTGCACCACTGCACATATCACAAGGAGAAAGAGTTGAGTATAAAGTTGCTCTTTTATACTCATGTGCACTCAATCTTCCAGCATTTTCTAAACAGTCCATTTCTGCATGTAAAATAGCACTTGAATTTTGTATGCGTTTATTGTGTCCTCTTCCAATAATTTTTCCATCTAAGACAAGAACAGCGCCTATAGGTATTCCACCCTCGCTTAAACCTTTTTTTGCTTCTTTTATTGCTTCTTGTAAAAATGTATTCATCCTGTGTATCCTGTTTTCTAAATAATTTTCTCTTTGTAATTTAAAAAATTTATGGCATATCTGGAATTTTTAAATCTTTTGCCTGTTCATAACTCAATGCTTTATACTCTGTTGCAAAACCAACAGGAAGAGTTTTAAAGTCAATATCTTTTAAATCATATTTACTAAAGCCTGTTGCAGGATCTCTTGCAATCAGTTTTTTAGGAGACTGGAAAAAATATAACTCTTCATAATATACTACTAAATTATCTAAATCTTTAACTGTATACCATAGTGCTAAATCACTGTAACTAACTCCAATAGTGGCAATTGCACCAAGCATATCTGTTGCTTGTCTTCTTGCATGGGTTGAGTTTTGAGGTGCAATCATATTATCTAAAAGTACAGTTGCTCTTACAAAGCGAGAAGAGGGAGTAAAATCTGCTGGAAGACCCATAAGTGCTGTTTGTTCTGAACGAGCACCTTTCATATTAAAGATTGTTTTGTAGTCTATAAATTTATTTATAAAGTTTTTATTCATCTTTGTATTTGTAGTTTTTAACGATGAATACTTTGCAGCATTTTTTAATTGTTGAGGATAAGATGGAGAGTTTGTCATAACATTACCAGCATTATGATTGATAACAGTCTTACCATCTATCCATTCAATAACAGCACTTTCACCACTCTTATCTCTAATACTTATGTGCATAGGTATATTTTGAAAATATTGTTTAGGATAAATCTCAAAACCAGCACCTACCCATTGAAGTTTTTTAATCTTCGCGATGGCATCTTTTGTAGAGTTAGCCATCGTTAAAACATAAATTGGCAACTCATAAGCACTAATAACTTTTCGTTTATCATTTTTATTATATTTAGGATAAGTTGTAATTCCTGGTGCATAAAGAAAAGATACACTTACTCCTTTCTCATTAAGTCCATCAAGTGTAAACCCTGGTCTCCACTCATCACCACGACCAACGAAACCATTTTTGTATTCCCAAGACAATATTTGCTTCTTTGGAATTTTATCAAGATTAATTATAATATTACTTGTCTGTTTTTGACCTACAAAACGAACTATTACTTCATTTGCTATATTTGCACCAAACTCCATAGTACGGCCTTCAACATGAAAGCCACCTTTATTTATAAATATATTTCCACATGCATTTAGTAGTGCTGTAGATGCTACGAAAGCTAGTGCAATTTTTGTTATTAATTTCATTAAGTATTCCTAGTTTTAAAGTTTAAATTAGAATAAGTATAGCATATTTTCAAACTATGAATTGTGGAAGAAGTCATGTTATACAGGGAAGTATTTATTTTATACTTTTTGCACTCTATTTAGTTCTTTTATTTGATAAATAATTTTAGGTGTTTACTCTGGTAATAAATAAGTTAAACTAAATCTAAATCCTAAAGAATCAGTTTGAGTTAATTCACTTTTAGCCCAGTATCTAATACCACCTGTTGCACTTACTGTATGTGTACCTAGATTAAACACTTGTCCAACTGTTATATTTATTGGTATATCTACCTTAGAATTTTCCCAGTCATAAGTAGCTTCTGATTCTACTGTATAAGTAGTAGCTGCTGATGTACTATATGATATAAATGGTTGCAAATATGTTGAGTTTACTTTTGATGTATTTGTATAACCTGCAAATGAAACTAAATGGTTTGCTAATGCACCAACTGTAAAACCATCTATTTGATGAAGGACAATAGCAGTAGGTCCAACAGAAGATATAAGAGCAAGTGTATCTGAGTCAGTCGATGTAGGTAAATTCACAGCACATCCAGCACCAATTATCCACCCATCAATAGGTTTTACTGGCGAGACAAATAAACTAAGAAGAGTATTTCCAATCATAGTTTGACTCTCATCTTGTGAAGTAACATTATCTTGTTTAATTATAGGTACTACAACTCTTCCAATTAAATTATAGTTCTCTGTTATATGAAATGGTACAACTGGTTGAAAATTAACAAGAGTTCTATTTCCATTATTTTCACCTATATTGTAATCATAGTTTATTTGAACAGGTATACTTATCATTGCCGCAATTGGATTAGCTAATTTTTTTGCTAACGATGCATTATCACTTGCTTGAGACTGTGTTATCAAAGTAGTGATTAAGAGTAGTGTAATAATTGTTTTTTTAAGCATATTTGAACCTAGTTATAAAATTTTAAAGATTCTGTATTATATCAAAGTTTAGATAGACTCTATTCTAAACTTTTTTGTTATAATCAAGTAAAATAAAGAAGGGATTATTAGTGAAAATATGGATATCAGATACAAAAATGCCAACTCATAGGATTATTCGACTTAATTGTGAGGAGCATAGTCATCTAGAGTATCTTGGTGATTTAGATGACATAGAGTTAAAGAAGTTTTTCTTAGATGCTCAAGAAGATATAGATGTAGATAAAAATATAAAATCACTAAAATACTATGGTTATCTACATCTCTTTATAATACAAAAAAAATAAATTTTCTACTTCATACTCGGTTTAGGTGTTTTACTTGTAGAAGCAGGAAGTTGTGGAAAAACCAATTCAGGTTTTCTACCATCTAGTGCTCCAAAAAATGCTTCTATATCAGATGCTTGTTCATCTGTTACATCTACACCAAGTTGAATACGACCCATTTCAACGATAGCCTCTTTTAAACTCCAGATTTGACCATTATGAAAATAAGGAGCTGTTTGAGTAATATTTCGTAATGTTGGAACTTTTACCATACCATTAGCATCACCTTTGAAATCCCCAACATCTTGATGCTTATAAGTTCCTACAATGTTAAAAGCATTCATACTTTGACCTAATGCATAACCATTATGACAACTTACACAACCTAAATCAATAAAAGTTTGTAGACCTTTTTTCTCTTTTTTATTCATTGCGTTTTCATCGCCATTTAAGTAGTCATCATATGCAGATGGTGTCACAAGTGTTCTCTCAAAAGTTGCTATTGTATCTGTGATTTTTGTAAAAGATATCTTTACATTTTTTCCATAAGCTGCTTTAAATTCACTAATATACTCAGGCATAGAGTTTACAGTATCTACAACATGTTCTTGTGTAGCTGACATCTCTGGAGCTGCTTGTATAGGACCTTGTGCTTGTGCTTCTAAGTCTTTATCTCTCCCATCCCAAAACTGTGCATCAAAAAACACTGCATTATATACAGTAGGTGAATTTAAGTGATGAGGATTAGCAGTCCAATTATGCCCTATTGCAGCAGAAACACCATCATCACCACCCTCACTTAAATTGTGACAAAAGTTACAACTTAATAATCCACTTTTAGATAAGCGCGGATCAAAATATAATTTTTTTCCTAACTCTACCTTAGCATCTGTAATATGATTTTTTGGATTATCTATAAGCTTCATGAGTTCAGTTTTTGAAGTTGGAATTGCTTTAAGCCCTGAGTCTTCAGCTATTTTAGTTAATGGGGATGCAATCAAAGAGTATGTTGCGAGTGTTATTAATGTGATATATTTCATTTTTATCCTTATATGTTTTAAACATTAGAATAATAGTGTAATTTTCCTTAAAGGATAATAATTATCCTTTAATATTAATTATCCTTACAATCTATACAAAGCCCATTAAAAACTAGACTAGCACTATCTATACTGAACTCTGTAGTTTTAGTAACAGTTTTAAAACTACTATCTAAATCAATATCAATATCTTCAACTCTCAAACATTTACTACATACTAAATGAGAATGTGATGCCTTTGTTAATTCATAAACATTTTTCACTTGAGGTAGTGAAACTTCTTGAATAAATGAGTTTTTGAGCATTAAGTTAATATTTTTATAGATAGTTGCTAATGATATAGAATCGAATTTTTTTGCCATCAATGCATATAAAAAATCAATAGTCACATGTCCATTAACATTTATAATATCTGCTATTGCTAATCGTTGAGGAGTCACTTTTAGATCGTGCTCCTTCAAGATAATTGAGTAGTTCATCATGTTATAAAACTATAGTCCTATTACTACATCATACCTGGCATGCCCATTTGAGGAGGCATTCCACCGTCACCCGCTGGAGCAACTACTGGTTCAGGAAGTTCATATATCGCAGCTTCAGTTGTAAGAAGCATAGATGACACAGATACTGCGTTTGTTAGTGCTACACGGGCAACTTTAAGAGGATCTATAATTCCTGCTTCAAACATATCTACATACTCACCATTTGCAGCATTAAAGCCTATAGTTTCACTATCAGCAGTTTCAACACTATTTACAACTACACCTGTATCAAACCCTGCGTTTTGAGCTATCTGTTTCATAGGAGCTTTTATAGCACGTAAAATAATTTCAGCACCAATTTGTTGGTCACCTTCTAAATCTAAAGAAACTTTAGAAGCAGCACGAACAAGTGCCGCACCACCACCAATAATAATACCCTCTTCAACAGCTGCCTTAGTAGCGGAGAGTGCATCATCAACACGGTCTTTTTTCTCTTTCATTTCAGTTTCAGTTGCAGCACCAACTTTTATAACTGCTACTCCACCACTAAGTTTTGCAAGACGTTCTTGAAGTTTTTCTTTATCATACTCACTAGTAGTAGCATCTATTTGAACTTTAATTTCAGCTATACGAGCAGAAACCATCTCATCAGAACCTGCACCATTAACTATAACAGTATTGTCTTTGTCAATAATTACACGAGAAGCTTGACCCAGCATAGAGATGTCAGCACCCTCAAGAGTATGCCCTGTTTCATCTGAAATAACAGTTCCATGAGTAAGAACAGCTATATCAAGTAACATAGCTTTTCTTCTATCTCCAAAACCTGGAGCTTTTACAGCAGAGATATTTAGAACACCACGAAGTTTGTTTACTACTAAAGTAGAAAGTGCTTCACCTTCAACATCTTCAGCGATGATAAGAAGTGGACGAGAAGTTTTTTGAACTTGTTCTAACACTGGAAGTAAATCTTTTAATGAAGAGATTTTGCTATCAGCAAGTAAAATCCAAGGATTTTCAATCTCAGCAACCATTTTTTCAGGATTTGTAATGAAGTAAGGGCTTAAGTAACCACGATCAAACTGCATACCTTCAACAACATCGAGCTCATCAGAGATACCTTTAGCTTCTTCAACAGTTATAACACCATCTTGCCCTACTCTATCCATAGCTTCAGCAATCATATCACCGATATCACTATCTGAGTTTGCCGATATAGTCGCTACTTGAGCGATATCTTGTTTCCCACTAACAGCCTTAGAAGATGCTTTAAGATTTTCTAAAATTATCGCACAAGCTTTATCCATACCACGTTTTACTTCTACAGGATTTGCACCAGCAGTAATGTTGCGAAGACCTTCGGAGAAGATAGCATTTGCAAGAACTGTTGCAGTAGTAGTACCGTCACCAGCCTCATCAGCAGTGTTTGATGCTACCTCTTTTACAAGTTGTGCACCCATATCTTCTAGTTTATCTTTAAGCTCAACTTCACGAGCAACAGAAACACCATCTTTTGTAAGAACTGGAGCTCCGTAACTTTTCATGATTAAAACATTACGACCACGTGGTCCCATTGTTACTTTTACTGCATCTGTAAGTTTTTCAACACCACGTGCTAGTGCATTTCTTGCTGTATCTGAAAATATTATCTCTTTTGCCATTTTTAAATTCCTTAACCTATGATTCCGAAGATGTCTTCAACATCTAAAACGATATATTTTGTTCCTTCAAACGCAACTTCATTTCCAGCAAATTTACCAAAAAGAACTTTGTTAGCAGTCGTTAAAACTTCTACTTCTTTACTAACTGCGACTACTTCACCAACAGTTGGTTTTTCTGTAGCACTATCTGGAATAATAATCCCTGTTGCTGTCGTTGTAGCTTCTTCTACACGTTTTACTAAAACTCTATTTCCTAATGGTTGAAAATTCATCAAACATCCTTTAATTTTATAATATATCTTTTCTTTAGACTATTTTAGCATAATTTTCAAAACAAAAGGAAACTAAAAGCTTTGTGTGGCTATAATTTCGACCTCTTAAAAGATGTCACGGTAGCTCAGCTGGTTAGAGCACTGGTCTCATAAGCCGGGGGTCGAGGGTTCAAGTCCCTCTCTTGACACCATTTCTTTAAGAGAATCTTTCAAATATTCCGGATTAGCTCAGCGGTAGAGTAGGTGACTGTTAATCACTTGGTCACTGGTTCGAATCCAGTATCCGGAGCCATTACAACCTTAAACCCCATAAACTTGGACTTAAAACAACTGCTTAATATTTTTGGTGCCATTCGGTGCAAAAACATATCAACCATTTTTAACTTATCAACAAGCTTTTCACTCGGTGTTACTTCTGTATTTAAAGAAGATAACTTTTGATTTAAAAACTGTCCTCTTTTCTTCTCTTCCTTTTATTCTCTGACCAATCGATAAGTGTTTGAAAGAAATTTCCATCTTCTCTTCTATCATAAGTAATTGATTGTGTATTCATGATATTTTAAAAACCTTTTTTTGTAAGTATTATAATCTAAGTTTCAATAACAAAATAAAAAATTTACACATTGTAATTTGAAACACGATAATCTTAGTTTGAAATATTCACTTTTAGCATCTATAATTTATGAAAACTTATAAGAAATAATGATAAAAAGTAGCATTAGTAATAAATTTTAATAAAAGATGTTAAATTTAATACCTAAGTAAGTTGGGGGGGGTAAAATTGCTCTCATTAAAACATAAGGATTAAAATGAGTTTCTTTAAAGAAAACAAACATGCGAATGGAACTACAAGTACAGACTGGGGTGGAAGTATCGCTGGTGGATTTGGTGGAGCAGCTGGATTTGCCGTGATTATAGGATTAATTTTTGGTGCTATTATTGGAGGTGGAGTTGCATTATTATGGTTCTCTATTACAGGATACAAAAAATTTGATTTGGGAAAAAATACTCGTATAGTGGCTATTATTTTAACAGCTATTTATGCATATATAGTGTTTACTGTATTTTCATCTCATAGACCTGACGTTATGATACTTGTATATGCAAATATACCTATAGCAATATTTTTTGTCGTTGCATATATTTGGTCAAAACGAGATAGTAAATATGTCAAAGGAACAGTTGATATATCAAATGATATATCAAAATCAACATCAAATAGTTTAAAAAATAATAGGATGAATAGAAAAACCTATTCAATATATTTTATTTCGGCAATAATACTACAAACATTGATTAACATGTCCCACTTACGTAATATTTTTATAGAATTAATTATGTTATTAGTATTTATTACTTTATTTACATATATTTCAATTAAAAGGCTACATGATATTGGTATGTCTGGTTGGTGGGTATTAGTTCCATTTATTCAAATTTACCTTCTATTCAAAAAAGGTGAAGAAAGTGAAAATAAATTTGGATCAGTTGTTGTTTAATCAATGAACTTCTCAATTTCGAAAAATATAATTCTAATTATATTATTGTCATTAACTCTACAAGCACAACCATACACCAAACAATCAATATTAGGTGTATGGGAGGTATCATCATTAAAGCTAAATGGTTTTACTTCTTTTGGTAAAGAGTTCTCCACAAACCGTGGGGAAACTTACACTCTTCTTTTTAATAAAAGAGGATTTGTAAAAAACCAAACTACAAATACTATTTATAATTACGAAATTATAAATGGAGAACTGAAAATCTACCAAACAAAAACTTACAAGTATGGAAATCAAGTCAAAGATACAAGACATTATGACTTATGGAGAATATCTGGAACTTTTGAAAACTGCTATAAATCTAAAATCATAAAGAAAAAGATAACTGGTTCTTATCGTAAAGAGGGCTATAAATGGTGTAAGGTTCAAGAGTATCCACAACCTGTTTTTACAAGTACACTAATTAAATAATAATCAAAAAAAGGAATTTAATGTCTAATGCAACAATCAAGATAATTTTAAAAATAACTATTTTTGGAGTTATACTATTAACGACATCAGGATGTATACACCGTATTCATATTCCAAAAGCAACAGATGTTCAAGTTCTTGAAGAACCTAAAAAATCAAAAAAATCTGAAAAAATTACACTTTTCAATCAAGAATTTGATATGCCTGAGCCTATCGAGATAGAGGCTAGACTTTATCCATCTAACCACTTAAAAGGCAAGATAGGCTATAGTTGGTATGAGGTTATAGGACAAAAGAGAGAAATTGATAGTAGTACTTTTTGTTTTAAAGAAACTTCAAGTAGAAGATTTCAAACACCATACTATGCTTTAAAGTTCCCATCAATGACTGTCAAAAATATACTTATATATCATACGGAAGAAGCATATAACGATAAAAACGAACATATCAAAATCAATCCTTATCTATATGAAATAAAAGATAAAGAAAACATGAAAAGTGCCTATATATTTAATCGTGGTGACTTATATGACATAAATCAATTAACAAAGTATAAAGCACTTGATAATGATATCATAATTGATAGTTTAAATCTAAATTTAGGAAAACCTCTAACACAACTCTTTATATCATTCGATGATTTACAAGATATGGCACCCACAAAGTACATAGAGATAAAGAAAAAACCAATATTTAAAATAGATGGTTACTCTCCAGAGTTAGTAGTTCTAAATGCTCTCAAAACGAGAAAAGATTTAAACTATAATGAAAAACTCGTGAGAGAAGTAGGTTTTAAAGATGCTCGACTGTTTCGTAAAATACAAAAAAAGGTTAAAACTCTTAAACTCCCAAAATCATCGGTTGCAAGACTACCTCAAGATGTAAATATAAAGTATGCACTTAAAAGCCATGCAACTATTTTAAAAACTGGTAGATACTTAGCTAAAACAGGAAGATATAAACACTTAAAAACTAAATCATTTTTTGATAGTTCTT
>Ga0256826_1002490_pt1 | contig 11201 bp, 21 predicted proteins | sample CV79metaG_FD_185975 | JGI IMG/M metagenome (GOLD analysis project Ga0256826, IMG submission 185975) | Hydrothermal vent microbial communities from East Pacific Rise, Pacific Ocean - CV79 | ecosystem: Environmental > Aquatic > Marine > Hydrothermal vents | place: Pacific Ocean: East Pacific Rise... | reverse complement strand
TATAACTTAAACCTTAAAATTAAATTAAATCATACCTAGGATATAGTTTGGTTGAAGTGATTTTTCTTTTACATTTTCTGCATTCCCAGGTGTTTTTTGATTTTAAGGTTTTGATGAGTTCAGTTTTACATACACTACAATAAGGGAGAACTTTATTGTATTTTACTTCCGTTTGCATTTCTATCATAGTTCAGAATACAACTCTTGCTGAGTGCTGTGTAAGTCTTTTTCTGGATAAGTTGTCCTGTCACCAACCATAGTGTAAGAAAGTAATGAATGGTTTCTATCTTTGTAGAACTCTACAGACTTTATTTCTTTTCTTTGTGGTTTTTTATCTTTATCAAAGAAATAAACCATATCCTTTGGGTTGAACTTAGTTTCAATTATCATCTAACAAAATCCTTGACAATTTGAACCACATACATAACAAATATCTTCACTTTCTTCGTTAGCAATTTCAGCAAAATTAATTATTTTCATTTTTATTTCCTTTTTTATATGTATTTAATGAACTTATTAAAAGTTCATTATTAAAATATTCGTTTAAAGACTTTGATTGATTATGCTGTTCTTGAGTGAAATTAACAAGTCCTTTATCCCAATAAAAGTCTCTGATATTCTTAAATTCTCTAGAGAAGTCAAGTGCTTCTTTATATGAATTAATTTCTTTTTTGAACTGAACCTCTCCGACTTGAAGTTCAAGTTCTTTTAAAGCATCATCAAAGAATGTTTTGTAGAAAGGACCTATAAAATAGTCGATTTCTATGTTTTCGATGTTCATATCCAAAGAAGTTATGAACTCCAGAATATTAATATTTTTAAGGTCTTTTACCTCTTGGAGTGCATTTAAGCATTTATCCAGAACTTCTCTGTAATCTTCAGACATCTTGAGCTTATAGTAAGATACTATATCTTGAACATCTAAGTATTTTCCTTTGTTTATAATGTAATTCCCAACATAATTAAGGTTCATATGAATAACTCAGGTATAATTTGTTCTATGTCTTTAGTGTTGTAGGTTGTTATATTAAACTCTCTAAGAAGTATTTCTTTAAGCATTTCTTTAGGATTAAATTGAAAATAAACGAAGTACTCACACCCTCCATAATAATCTGATTCTGCATCTTCTATTTTTTCTACTAACCTATCATAAAAGTGAATATTTGGTTCTATTTTTTCATAAGTTAAATCTAATTCTTTTAAGATATAATTAAATCCTTCTATATCCACTAAAGTGAAGTTTTCTATTTCATCTTCATCTGAATTCATATCTGTTGGTCCATTTTCATCCCAACAACTCCCGTAGGTGCTTCCTGATAAAGTGAAGTTTTCTGATTTGTAATCCACATAATCTTTTTTTAGTAAAGTTTCTATAAAATTCCAAGCAGGAACATCCATAGTTCTAACATCAATACCATCTCTGTGGTCTGGTATATGAACTTTAGCATTTTGAATTATGTTTTCTGAAGAACCTCTGTCCCTTAGTTTGTCATTGTAGATACAGTTCTTTCTATCCTCTGGAGTAGAATTAAATAACTGAATATAGATAGGAACTTTACCATAGAAGAAATCTATTATTTCTTCTTGTACTTTTTCACTTAAAAATAAACCATCTAAGTAAACATCTTGTTTGTGCATATTAATTATTTTCTCTGTAACTATAAGAACTTCATTTAATGATTTACCCTTTAAGAACATTTTATCTGAATCTATATATTTAATTTTGCTGTATGCACTTAACTCTTTAAAATGTTCAGTTTTTCCTGAACCCGGTAAACCTACTGGAAAATATAATGCCATTTTAGTATCCTTTTAATGAGATTTCTACATCTCTTTTTTGTGTTTTTTCTTTGAGGTCATTTCTCTTATCATAATCTCTTTTGCCTTTTGCTACTGCAATTTTGACCTTAATTGTCTTAGTATCTTTTGGCTGATGAACTTCAAGAGGGATTATAGAAATCCCTCTTTCCTGAACTAATTTAAGCATTTCACTAATTTCTTTTTTATTCAACAGAAGATATATCTCTGCTTTCTCATCAAAAGAATTAGACATATATCCTAAGTTAGGTGGTTCGGATATAGTAACTTGTTTTAAGATAACTCTATTTTGTTCAATACTAATATAAGAACCAAGCAAAGATATAGTTCCTGCTCTTACTGATTTTACTTGAGCTCCTGAAAGTTTCATACCCGCTTCATAAGTTTTTATGAAGGAATAATCGTGTCTTGCTTTTCTATTTTTGCTGTATGATTTCATTTTTTGTACTTCATAGGAGTAGTTCTAAGATATTCTCTTTTAGTCACACCCTTACAACCATTTAATTTATAGCTGTTTTTAGTTTCTAAGTCAACCAAATAATCTACTTTTTTAGGTGCTGTTTTAACTATCATGAACTTGTTTATATAAGTTGATTTGCATATATAAGCCTTGTAAGTTACTATATAATCTATGTTTACTGTTTTTGAATACAGAGAACCTACTATTAATCCTAATAATATTATCGTTTTCATTTTTCCACCAATCCTAATCTATAAAAAGTACTGTTTTCTGAAAAATCCATATCTTTCATTGCATTGCATCCTTTTTCAAAGGTCTCTGGGTTGATTTCTTTTAGTGAATATCTTTTAATCTTAAAATCCCCATATAATCCAATGTAATCGTATTTAGAACAGTACCAACTATTATTTTGATTTGCTATTAAAGACCTTTTTGGGTTCTGAACTTCAAGGAGTTCAAGGTTGAAATCTTTAATTTTTTCTTTGTTGAAATAAACTAGTTTTAAATCGTACTCATAAAGATAGTTTAGGTACTCATCCGCTTTTTCTTTTGCTAATGCTGTGCCGTAATCTTTACTGAACTTCATTTTTAGTTCCTGAATTTTCCAAGAGGGACTCAATTCAACATCTTTCTCGTTAAAATCAGAGTTAATAACATAGTGTTTTAGTGTCATTTTGGTACAATCATCAATATTAAAAATACCTCTAGTTTTCATTCTTGAAACATATCTTGAACCCAAATAGATTACTTCTGCTCCACAAGGAGTAAGGTATTTGTTTCCTACTTTGTAATCTTTTTTATTTATGATATTTTCTGTTCTTTTACTGAACTTATCAATGTACTCCTGATACATCTCTTCAGTATAAACAGATCTATCTGAACCAACAATATAAGTCCCTTTAAGTTTAAGTCCTTGAATAGTAAGATTTTGTTCTTTGGAGAACTTTAAGAATCTCATTAGGTTTATATCTGCCACTTCTTGATTGAGTTTTTTACTTCTTAATGAAAAACCACCTAAACTCCTATATTGTCTAGGAATCATTTCCCAATCATCTGATAGTGCTGGTTTTATTTTTACTTTTTGGCTAGTGAACTGTTTAAATAGTTCGTGGTTGAAATTGCAATACATTTTTTAATCCTTTAATTTTCTATAAAATTATCTAGTAAAATTTCACTTTTACATTGACTTATTTGTGTTTTGTTTGGTGTGTGAATAACATCATATTGTAGGATAATATTGGTAATTTTATTGTATTCGTAGTATTTTTCACCTAGTGGTGTTGATAGTTTAACTCCCAATCTAAACTTCCTACAAGGGTAGTTTCTAAAAGCAACTGAATTACCGAAGTAGAATTTTAATACTTCGGTACTGTTATTTTTATCTATGGAGTTCCATTTATCTAAAAGTTTCATATTTATCCTTTTTGTTGCTATAATTATAAAACACTATCCTTAAAACTAAATTAAATGTTTTTATCCTGCATTAAATGAAGATATTACTTCACTTACTTGAAGTTTTGCTGATGCTGTTCCTATAAGTTCTGCTGTATTTGAATATTTTAGGCAAGAACTCATTCTCTTTTCAGATAGTTCTTGAACTTGTTCTTTGGTGTAACCACAATAGATTGCTGAATCATAAGTATCGTAACCTCTTTGGTTTGTTTTAATTAGATAAATGCTTTTTTGTGCCTCTTTAACTGTTACTCTGCAATTATCTTTGATGAACTTTTCTGTATCATTATAAAAATCAGACATATCATTTACTGAAATAAACCTATTAATTAGTATTTCTTCGTCTAAAAGTTCATATTTAGATTCATTTATTTGTATTGAGTAATGTCATTATATTACTTTCTTTTTTAGTTTATCTGGTTTTAGTACTGCTTGAAACCACTCATCATAATATGAAGTTTTAACAACATTCGGTGAACCTTGAAGTTTATACCCTTTTGCTAAGTATTTGTTTACTTCTTGCTCTAACTCATTAGATGAAGTTTTACTTAGGATTTTATATTTCATTTTTAAAATCCTTTTAAAAACTGTTGATTTGTTTTTACTACATATTTGTAATCTATATAATTGCATTTTTCATTAACTTCATTAAAAACTTCAGCTGAATAATGTAGTGCTGAATAATAAAAAAATGCAATAGAATTATCACCTAAGTGATGTTCGTAATGAAAAGGAAAAGGATAAGGTTTAATGCCTGAATTTACAAAATCATCTCTGTGTGTATTTTCACTAATATAAGTTAATAGTTTTTCATAGTCTTCTTTTACTATTTTAACAATTTTCTTTTTCTTTAAATCAGGAAATAATTCACCTAATTTGATTAATGAATAAAGCATCATATTTGAACTAATATTATAAAGAGTTGAATAGTTGTTATTGTAAAAACCACTGAAATCCAAGAGAACTTTAATTTTTCTCTTTTTTAATTTTGCTTTTACTATCATCGGAGGGCATACTTCCTTAAGATGTTTAATTAGTTCTAGTACCTCAGAATATTCATCAAGTTCTACATTTATCACTAAACATCTAGTTGAATCTTCATATCTTTTTTTGTTTTTTAGTATTTTCATTTTTTGTCCTTTTGTTTCTTTATTAAATCAAGAATAGCATCAATAGGATGTTCTTGATTTGTTCCGTATTTTATATAAGCATTAAAATACCTATATAGTTCATCTCTATCTAATGATTTTAAACCTATTTCTAATTGTTGATAATCTGAAATTTCATTTTTCATTATTAAAATCTAGGTTCTATGTATTTTGCTAGTTCTTTATCTTGTGAGTAAAAATAAAGGTCAGCATCCACAATTTCCATTTCATAGACAGTTTTCAATGCTTGAATAATGAATGTTTTTGGTACTGTTTTAAGTGTTTTCTCATCATTTATTAACCTTTTGATATAGTGAAGTTTAGTGTTTTTATCCCTAAGTTCTTCTAGAGAGAACAATTCAGTCCTAATTCTAATACCGTACTCAATTTCAATTCTATCTGCCTGTGCCTTAAGTTCATCTATATCATCATCGTTAAAATCCTGAACTTCAACTATGATTTCATCTGAGTTCAGGGTAATGTTATCTGATGAGATATCAGCATATGAAAGCATTTTTGTCATCAAGTACTCTTGGATTTTAGTGCTTCTTTTCCCATTTAACTTACCAAGAGTTGATTGTCTGAACTTTTTGCTGAACTCAAAGAATCTTTTATCTGTGTATTTTTTAATCAGATTAGTGAAAGAGTCTTCTTTCACTACATTATACACTTTTAAAATAGAATAATCTGCTTCTTTGATATCAAGTGAAATGAACTTTTTGTTTAGGTTCTTTTCAGTATAGAGATTCTTGTTTAATTTTAATGTATCTTTAACTGCTTTTGTTCTTTGAGTTAAAGGTTGAATATCAAGTGAATCTAAAGCCTTATATTCTTTAGTATTGACTATATCATTTAAAATTAAATTATTGAGTTTCCTTGCTTCTGCTGAACATTCTTCAGCATTTATGAACTCATCTTTAAATAGATTCCATAATGCTGTTATATGAATCTTGTTGTGGAATGTACAATCTTCATCTAGGACTTTTAATCCTGAATAAAATACTTCATCGTTAGTAACTGAAATAGGTAAATCTAACTCACTTATAAATTGAAGTCTATATCTTCTTTCTTGCTGTGTGATTGGTGTTAATTCCATTATTTAACCTTTGTAATATAGTGAGATAAAACCGATTTAAAACAATTAGGGTCTAAATTTACAGTTGATTTCCTTACTTCTTTACTTGCTTTCTGTACATTTAAAAAGTGAACTTTATCTTGTTTGGCTTCTATAATCTTTTGTCTAAGCATCTTATCTCCTTGTGTTAATGTAATTATATGTTTCTTCCCCTTAAATCTTTATTAACTCAAGAAAAATCAGTCAGGGCTATCCCAAAAAATTCAATGAAATCTTCTAATTCCGTGTTTCAACACAAAAATCTCATTAGAAAATCAGTTATCTTAAAAGATTCTGTTGAAATAAGTTTTTTAATTTGTGTTCTAGGTCTTATTTGAACTTCTTCCTCTGAGATGTTTGTTACTAACGAAGTTAAAGGAATAACTAAACCAGCTTCGCTTTTAAACTTAGGCTCTGATGGAACTCCTGAAGTAAAACCTTTAAAAGATTGGAATTTAAAGTATTCAGTAGTAAGAGGACGCTCTTTTAAAGGAATGTATAGGTCGAATCTTTGGTTTTCGTTTAATGTATCTAATGTTCCTAATGATTTTCTTGCTAAGAACTCATTTTTTAAGTAGTTAGATATAGTTCTTTTGCCTGAAAATGAATAATTGAACTTAGATTCAATAGTTTTTATTTGATTAACTGTATCTAAAGTAAGTAAATCTTTAGGAATTAGAATTCCATCGTGTATATCTATTACTTGCTTTTTGTTTATATTCATTTCCTTTAGTAGTTCTTCTATTATTCTAGTTTCTTCTAACATAAAATCCCTAGACATTTTAGTGAATGCTGATTTCATTGTTCTTAATTTATGTTTTTGTTTAACTGCAATAGCTATTCTATAAAAAGCACCACGAACCAAACCTAAAGTCTGGCTTTTTAATGTATATTTTGTAGAACCGAAAGATACTGATTGAAGTAATGTTTTTGCTTCTTGAAGAGTAATATTAAGTTCATCTTTTACTTTATTTCTAACAATATTTTTATTGGTGTTGTTTTTAGTGTAGAACTTCAATATATCTATATCTAAATCACTGAATTTATTAGTAAGGAATGTACTAGCCATATTATTAATATCTAATTCAATGTAATCACCAAATAATGCTTTTCTTATTGCTTTAGACGACTGATTTAATACATGGAATGTTCTACCTGCTTCAATTGACTTTTTACCTGTGTAGTACATAGTAAAAGTGCCATCAGTATTAAGTACTGAAGTGTTTATTATTTGTTTAACTGCAGATATAGATGAATTAGTACTTCGTGCATTGTATTTTTTTCCTTGGCTTTTCATATCTGTTTGATACTGAATAAGTGAATCAAGGTATGTTTTTGCTCTTTCTATTATTGTTGAGTTCAGTGTTTTAGATAGGAAATGTTTATTTGTTTTTTGTACTTTTGTTTTTGGTTCTAGAGAACTTAAATCTAAATGTTTAACTAAGGATTCTATTACTTTTCCTTTTTTAGATTGTTTTGTTACTCTAGCATTAAAAAGTGAAGTATATTGTTCCATAGTAACTTCACTTTTAATTACTTGAAGTAATAAAGTTCTGTAATATTCTCTTCCTATGAATGTAGTTCCTTTTGGTTCAGATTTACGAACATATGAACTACAATAGCCTTGTTTTTTGTTTCCTAAAAAAGTACAATTCCAAAGTGAATTAAATATTACTTTTCCTTCTGTGCTGTGGTCAAAATAAAGATTTTTATAAGACAAAGATAATGCTGAATTACCATCGAACTCATTTACTGAGTGCTGAGTATAGAATATATTGAAGTTCTGGATTAAAGATGTAACACTGAACTCATTATATTTTGGGTGCATTTTTAATTGAATATGAGTTAGAGCCATAGCTAAGATTTTAGGTTCAGCCATAATAGTCATTTTTTTATCTTTAATCTGCTTATTGATATTAGTTACAGTTGGTTTTTTAGACATTCTGTTTACTGCTTTATCTACTTCTTTGAAAAAGTCCATGATTCTATCCTCCTTTTTTGTATTATAAAAATATTTATATTGGTATTATAACATCCTATTACTTAATATTCTTGGTAATAGGAAATGTTTTAGTTAGTTTGTGATTTAATTCTATGAAGGGGTATTTTAGTTGAAGTTTGTATATTTCAGCTGTTGAAGTTCTAACGTTTACTTCTACAATTTCATCTTTCTGGAAATTGTATGATTCGCCTTTAGTTATTGTTCTTGGATTCTTTTCTATTATAAGAAAACCACTAGTAAAACTAATATCTAGTGGTCTTTTATTTTTTATTATGTAGTTAATCATCCTTTTCTGATTCGTGTCTTAAACAATCTATCATTTCCCAACTAAATCCTTCCATTACATAACCTAACTCTTCTTCACCATAGAACTCTGTACTTCCGTACCAGAACTCTTGTTCATCTTGTGGTGTAATTGTTGTTTTAGAATTTTTATCTAAGTACTGAATAGCTTTTTTAGGCACAATAGCCATAAAATCATATAGTTCAGTAGGAATAAAATACTCCCCTTCGTATTTATGAAGGACTATTCGTCTATCGGGAGTGAGGAAGTCTTCAGTTTCCATAAGATAAAGACGTTCATTTCCTTTTTTATTTTTTCCTTTTATACATAAATCACCCTCTTCAGTTTCAACTGAAATTTCTCTTAGTTCATTGATACTTTTGATTGTTGCTGTTATTACTTTCATATTTATAATCCTTTATCTACTGCTACTATAACACCCTGAACTAAAGATAGTTTTTCAAATTCATGAAGTGAAGTAGGGTTTATCTTTCTAACTATATTTCCATTAACTCTTTTAAGATTCTTTAGTTCAGTTAATAGAACTAAAGTTGGTTTCATTAAAATAGCTTCATCTGTATCTTCTATTTTTTCTTTTATATCTTGTTTAATTAAAATAGCATAACCTTTATATGAAGCTATGTGTTCAGCTAATTCACCTGATACTGTTCTGTAGAATTTAGTTTTTTTAATGAGAACAAAACCATTCATATTCTCTAAATCTTGTTTTTCTTTAGCCTTCTGCATTAATAAATCGTTTAATTGTTGTTGAGCTTTTCCATCTTCTAGTGTCATTTCCATTTTATATTCCTTTTACTTTTATGTTTGTATTTATAGTGCAGAACCAGATTTCTCCGTTTCCTTGTTCTTGATATGTTCCGTGAATTCGTTTTATGTGTTTGTTCCAAGATTCAACTAAAGTTTCAACCCCAAACTGATTAGCTAATTCTATTTGGAAATTCCTTACTTCTTCGAATTCCATTTTTTCAACCATGAACTCTAAGTGCTTAGTTTTAATATCGTTAGGTTCTTGTATCTCTACACCCCAATCAGTAATCATATAGAACATTGTTTCTTTATCGGACTTAAACATATCCTTAAATAATAGTAGTCTCTGTCTTTTAGATAAAAAATCACATACATCTTTTCTTGAATCTATGTAATTGGACTTATTTACTTCAAGTTGAACTATGTTTTTTCCGTATGTTTCAGCTGTTGCTAGAGACCCTGAATAAAAACCTATTCCTTCTTGGTTATTTCCTTCATTCATATATTTTGCTTCTATGGAAGTTATCTTTGCTGAACTTCCGTGGTAGCTAATCATAAACGATTCATTTATATAATCTTTGAACTTCATCCTAGCAACCCAAACGGATTAGATTCGTCTTCTTTGACTCTTGGTGTTCTTTCAGTTTGTTCTTCTGTATGCAATTCTTCATCTCTAAATATCTCCTCTAAGTTACCAAATTCAGTATATTCTACTTTATCACTATTGGATATATCTTGAGCTGATGAAGTATCATCAGAATTAAAAATATACGATTTAAGTGTTAGTTTATAAACATTTTTTGTTCTGTTTGAATCGAAAACATTATTATTACCTAGAGTATCTGAGGTAAGGTCAAAATGAGTGACTTCCATAAGCTTATTAGAATCAAATTGAACAAGATTTCCTAAAGGAAGATTGTTCACTTCTGCTTTTCCTTGTCTTTGAACAAGTTCAGGATGGATGGATTCCATATCTGTTCTTCCTACAAAAATATTTATAGTGTCTAAAGACTGAAGTCCGAACTTCGAGAATAGGGAATTATCTCCTTCCCAATTAGAAGTTTCCTCTGGTTTGACGAAGAATTCGTGTACTGCTTCGTTATCTATTTTAATATGAGTTCCTTCACCGAACAGAATGTCTTGATTAACCTTAGTGGTTAAAATATATTTTATGTGAATTCCATAAAGATTAATCATTTCTTCAGTTGTTGTTCTCAGTAAATCGTATTCTGAGTTCAGTGTAGAACCAGAGCTGAAATTAAAGTTCATTTTTTTATTTCTCCTTTATTTGCATAAGTTCCTTGGCTGTTAAGGTTCCTAAATATTTTATTTTTAGCTTTTTTATTTCTTGCTCTTTATCTGTGTTAAAAGACCAAGCTCCTAAAATTTTAACTTTATCAAGCACTAATTCATTGTATTTTAGTGAATCTTTTGTTATTGAAGTCAAGTGCTGATTCAATAACTTATAACCTCCATTTTCCAGAAGTTCTTGAACTTCTTTAATGTAGTTCTTATAAAGATTTATATTGGAGAGATTCTGTTTCAGCAAAGATTTAGTTATTCCTTGAATTTGGAATTTGAGTTTAGAACCTGGGGATAGTTTGTTTTTTGAGGAATCTAGCTTAATCCACCTTCTACCATTGTAATCTAAGTAAGTGTAAAGGTCTGTTTTAGATTCTATTAGTAATCTACCTTTGATTTTCACTAGAACATTAGGATTAGAGGGTAGTTTAGTTAGTTCAAGTGAAGGTTCAGTAAAACAAGATATTTGTGATTTGGAATTTAATTCAGTGAGTGTTTTTAGGTCTTGTGCATTAGTCATATGATAAGCTACAATTTCTTCATCATCTGAGTATCCTAAGTTATACATCATTTTAGGTGAAATAGGTATTTTGTAATCTAGGATAAGGTCTTTGATTTCAGCACCGAAATCTATTCGTTCAGTTATATATTCTTTAAATTTCATTGTTATTCTCCTTTTATTCAATTTATAAATAAAAGAGCATAGCATTTAAGCACAGATAAAGCTTTTTATGTTATAATTACTGTATAGAAAGACTAGATATAACCTAATGTGTAAGTCTAGATGTTTAATAGTACTTCTTCAGCCCTAGACTCCTATTCAGTTAGGATACATTAGGTTGAACAAAAGAACT
>Ga0256826_1002489_pt1 | contig 11204 bp, 8 predicted proteins | sample CV79metaG_FD_185975 | JGI IMG/M metagenome (GOLD analysis project Ga0256826, IMG submission 185975) | Hydrothermal vent microbial communities from East Pacific Rise, Pacific Ocean - CV79 | ecosystem: Environmental > Aquatic > Marine > Hydrothermal vents | place: Pacific Ocean: East Pacific Rise... | reverse complement strand
AAGCAGCAAATGCAGTAGCACACTCTAAAATACGAACTTTACCATCTTTACCATAAGCAACATCACAAGCCCAGTACTCAGCTTTTGCAGCCTTAGATACTCTCACAGCTAAATCAAGAACATTTTTAGGAACATCCATATAGTCCATACTTCCACCCTGAGAAGTATTTGTCAACCACTCACCCTCTGGTGCACGACGCCAAAAAGCACAAACAGGTTTATGACCGATGAGCATAACACGGATATCCGCTTCCATAGGAACGAAATCTTGAAAGTATTGTGGATGGTACTGTTTTTCATCATAAAGATCACGAGCCTCTTTATAAGAGTCTACCTTGTGAACAAAGTATCCACCATAATTTGATGGTCCGTAAGATTTTTTGATGATTTTTGGATAGTCACATTTTTTAAGAAACTTATCTGCATTATCATGTTTGTAGTATATGTAAGTTTTTGGAATAGGAAGATCATATTTCCATGCAAATCTAGTAACATTCTCTTTAGATTTGTTTGAAAACTGAGTATCCATAGATGGGATAAAACGAACATGAGGTAGAGCACGAGCTATCTCACGAAAAGTCTCATAAGCAGTTGCAGGAATATTACCAATTAAAACATCAATTTTTTTGCGTTTAACCTCTTTGATAAATCTATCTTTATCATTTTTCCAATGATAAGTCACAGTCTCTATCTTGTTTGGCCAACCCTTAAAGTTAGAGTGATCAAAAAATCTTAATACATAATCCATATATAAAAAACCAAGTTTTGGTAATTGTTTATTGCTTAATCCCATTTTATTATCCCTTTATTAAATTTATTGTCAGTTTACTATTTAACTTTTCCTAAGAACTCACCATCTATAGTATTTACTTTTACTAAGTCATCAATAAGTACATGGTAAGGAACTTGAACAACAGCACCTGTCTCAAGAGTAGCAGGTTTTTTACTTCCACTTGAAGTATCACCTTTGAAGTTTGGAGGAGTATCTGTTACAATAAGTTCCATAAATTCTGGAGCTTGAACAGAGATAGCCTTGTTTTTGAAGAAGATAATCTCAACATTGATACCATCTTTAAACCATTTAGAAGCCTCATCACATTGTGCATACTCAAGACCAATTTGATCGTAAGTTTCATTGTCCATGAACTGGTACATCTCACCATCATCATAAAGATACTGCATAGTTTTATAGTCAATTGTTGGAATTTCAAACTTATCACCTGCATGAACAGTTTTTTCAACAACCTTACCGTTTAAGTAACTTTTCATCTTCATACGTACAAATGCTGCACCTTTACCAGGTTTAACATGTTGAAACTCAACAATTTTGTATGGTACTTCACCTACGATTAGACGTACACCTTTTTTAATATCACTCATTCCAACAGTTGCCATGGACACACCTTAAATAGTTATTTTTAGTATTTTACTATAAAGGTGCTTAGAGTTATATTTTTTACATGAGTAAATCAGTTGCTGGACCCTGAATTAATATCACTTTTTTAGTATTGAGTTTTGCTGTTTCATCAAGTGATTTAACAAATGTTGCAACAATTTCTATGCCTAAAGAGTCGACTATTACTTGCAATGAACTCATTGACTCTTCTGATTGATCTAGTAAGAAATTACTATCAACTTTAATATACATCGGATTTAACTCTTTTAAATATTTAAAGTCACCAGACTCTCCTGTAAATGAGTTGATTGCAAAACCGAATCCATACTTTTCAAATAAATCAATAAAACTTTTTACTAACTGCTCATTTTTAATAACAAAACTATCTGCTATCTCAAAAAAGAGTTTAAAGTTCTGTTTTTTCGCATAACGAGCGAAGAGTTGAGAGAGACTATCTAAAGAGTGTACATCTTTGATAAACTCATTTGAGAGTCTAATAGAACAGACAACATCCTCTAACTCATCATATCTGTTTGTTAATATATCTTTAATAACACTTGTAAAGAGCTCACCAACAAGACCAAAGTTAATTGCTGGAGCGATAAAGTCTCCAAAGTAGTACTCTTTGTCATCTTCACTAATCGTAAATGTCATTACCTTATGATCTAGCACTTTAGTCTGAGCATTTAATGTTGGCCAAAATTTCAATTTAAAACTCTCATCATCAATGGCTTTTTGAATTATTTTATGCCACTCATCTTTTGCTAGTGCATTTTTACTATTTTTATCTTCATATAATGCAATATTTGAGTCCTCTTTAGCGACTGCATTAAGAAGAGCATTATCTGTTCTTGTTAAGAGTTCTCCAAGTTTTACTTGTGATGTGTAACGGTAGACACCAAAACTAATGCTTAGAATATTTTCATTGATATCATTCCTTTGAAGAAGTTCTAAAAATCCTTTATTTATCGCTTCTAGGATATGATTCACTTCCTCTACATCGCATGAAGAGAGAATCATTGCAAAATCTCTCTCATTCATTCTAGCAACCACTTCATCATCATAATTAACAGCTGCTTCTGTTAAGAGATTTGCAAATGCCACTAAAAGAGCCTGTGTTTTTTGTTGCCCAATTGATTGAGTCACTATTTCGACACTACTAAGAGAGATAAATATAGAAACACCACCGTTAATTCTATTTTCAAGCCCTATTAAGTCAGTAATCTTTAGCATATAATATCTACGATTATAGAGTTTAGTTACAGGGTCATTATAGAGAAGTTCTTTATTTCTTTTAGCTGATTCATTTGCTGTATGAAAAAGAGTTTCAACTTTTTTCACCATCGCATTCATCCCCTTAACAACCTCTTTAAACTCCTGTGTATAAGGCTCATTTTCCTGTATTACAAACTTATTATTTAAAATTGCTTCTGCTTGAACTTGTACAGCCTTGAGTGGTTTTAATACAAAATGTAGAAGTAGTCCTAAGATAAAAAGTGCAATACTTAAGGTAGCAACAAAAAGGTATAGAAGATGTATGAACATTTTATAGAGTGTTTGATAGATAACATTTGTATCACCCATAATACTTAACTCACCCATAATATTCCATCCAGAAGAGACATCAACAGTAATTTTATCAACATGAATATCTGCGAACTTTATAAACCATAAAGGAACATCTACTAAGGCTTCATTATCCTCTTGCATATAAACAAAATCACTCTGATTTGCACTATACTTTATAAAGTGATAGTATCCTCCATCAAATTCTGAATCAATAATAGTAACAATATCTGCATCATCTTCCCCAAGTTGTGCGAGCTTATTACTCAACGAAGAGATATTATTTACCGTTGTCTCATAGAGGGACTCGACTAAATATTTTTTTGATGATTCATAGTTAATGTACATAACAAAACTCAACATAAGTATAATAATCATAGATACGGTCAAAGCGACCTGCTTAAAGAGTGTCATAATTTTTTCCTTTTCATATTAGCTTCTAATTTTTTCCATTTTTTAGATTTTGGTCCGGTATCACCATTAATCATTTTTAACACTTTCACAATATCAGGGCGCTTAGAAGCTGGTAAAACAAGCCTATTATTGTTATCTAAAATAAGAATATCTTTTTTACTTTTTGGCTTTGGAACCTTTAGGTAGGCTAGAACCATATGAGACACTTTTTTACCTCTACGGTTTCTGTAAACAACATAAGTAAACTTCATTCTCTTAGGATTTATACCCAACTCTTTTAGTATATAATATTTGGCGATTGTATAATCTTCACAATCACCTCTGTTTTTACCAATAAACTCATATATTGTTGCCCAATAATCACTCACACCATAAACTTTTTTGTCACTCTTGTATTTGGTATAATTTACCCAAGTATTTACCACATTGAGTTTTTTTATCTCGCTACTCCCCTTCAAGCGTTCAAGTAAATCTACATTTATAGATTCAAATCGTTTTTCGGAGGAGAGACCATACTTTTTTGCAGCAGCTTTTTCTATGCTTATGGGTACCAAAACATCAGCACTTAAAGTACCAAAAAAGCTAAATAGTATTAGCAAAAAAAATACTCGCAAAAATTTCATAAAAGTATTATACTGTTTTTTTACAATAAAGAAATGATATAATGATGAAATTATTTATCTACTAGGAACTCCCACTATGAAATTCACCTTACAAGCCACTTCAAACAAAGCGCGTGCTGCTACTATTGAGACTGCACACTCAACTATAAAAACACCAGTATTTATGCCGGTTGGAACTATTGGAAGTGTGAAAAGTCTTGATGCCGAAGATGTAGTAAATCTCCTTGGTGCTGAGATAATCTTAGCCAATACATATCATATGTATCTTCGTCCAGGAGATAAGGTTGTTGCTAAAATGGGGAAACTTCATAACTTTACAAAGTTTCCAAAAAGTTTTTTAACTGATAGTGGTGGTTTTCAGGCATTTAGTCTCTCTGATATATCTAAGCCAATGAAGGACGGTATAGAGTTTCGTTCTCACATAGATGGAAGTAAACACTTCTTTACACCAAAGGGAGTCATAGATATCCAGACAAATCTTGGCTCAGACATTATGATGATACTCGATGACCTTGTAGCACTTCCAGCTACACAAGAGCGAATCAAAGTAAGTATTGAGAGAACTACTGCTTGGGCGGAAGAGTCTATTGAGTATTTCCGTTCTCAACAGAAAAAGGGTATCTGTAGTGAACAAAATATCTTTGCCATCATCCAAGGTGGAACAGATAAGGCTTTTCGTACAAAAAGTGCTACTGAGTTATGCGCTATGGATTATGATGGTTTTGCCATTGGGGGACTAAGTGTTGGTGAACTCAACAACGAAATGTACGATACTGTTGCACATACTGTACAGTATATGCCAGAGGATAAACCTCGCTACCTTATGGGTGTTGGAACGCCAGAAGATTTGATTGAAAATATTGAACGTGGTATAGATATGTTTGACTGTGTTATGCCAACTCGAAACGCCAGAAATGGTACTCTTTTTACATCTTTTGGTCGTATCAATATCAAGGGGGCTAAGTTTAAAGAAGATGAGGCTCCTATAGATCCAGAGTGTCAATGTCTTACTTGTAAGACTTACTCTCGTGCCTATCTTTCTCACCTCTTTCGTGCAAGAGAGATAACATACTTTAGACTCGCTACCATTCATAACTTACACTACTATCTCAACCTAATGAGAGAAGTTCGTACAGCTATCTTAGAGGATAAGTTTGATGAGTACAAAAAAGAGTTTTATAAAAAAAGAACTTAAGAGATTTTTTTCAATTTTATCTTAATTATTTCAGGCAGTATAAAGTGTCTGAAATAACCAGCTTTAATAGGTTTTTTCATAAAGTGATGCACTCCAACAGCTTTCATATCTTGGTAAGCTTTTCTACTCTCTGAACCACTTATAGCAAAAAATGTTCTCTGTAACTGTGGCATCATTTCAAAAACTAACTCTGCAAACTTAAACCCACTCATATGAGGCATATTAATGTCACTAAAAACAATATCTGCACCATTTTCTTCTATAAATTTCAAAGCTTTAGAGCCTTCATCAAATGAGTATATTTCATCCTCATCAACACCTAACTCTTCGAGTAAGGATTCAATTATCATTCGTATGGTTAGGGAGTCATCTAGTATAATAATATTCATTGCCTAAATTATATCACAACGTCTTTAAATAATGACTAAAGTTTAAAGTTTTATTCCTTTAATTTATAATTAACGCCAATTACTATAGAATAAATTCACAAGAAACACTTAGATTTTTTTCACTCTCCTAACATCGAGACTACACCACTTAACTCTTGATGGTTATATAAAGAGCCACTATCTAAGAGAGTAGTTGTCTCTTGAGTACAGAAGAGTACAAAATCAGCTTTTACACCAAGCTCTATCACCCCAGCACTAAGACCAATAGAAGCTGCTGGATTTTTACAAGCCAACTCAATAAGTGTACTCATAGAAATCATACCAGACTTTACAAGTTTTGTGTAGTAAAGACTCAAAGCAGAATTTAATCCCTCACAGCCATACGAGGCATCATAAAACGCCACTTCTTTATTTACAGGTGAATTTGCTTGATGCAGTGTTGTCAACACATCTATATCACCTTTTTTAAGTGCTTCTTGCAGAGCAAGCATATCCTCATGAGAAGCTAATGGAGGATTGAGTTTTGCTAAGGTATTAAAATCTTCACACGCCTCATCTGAGTTGATAAGATGGTGGATAGAGACTTCACAACTCACAGTAACACCCTCTTTTTTTGCTCTAGAAATAAGCTCTACAGAGCGAGAAGATGCAATAGCTTTAAAGAGTATCTTAATTTTAAAATATCGTGCTATCTCTATCATACGAGAGACATGAAGTACTTCACTTAGTTCTGGAATCCCTGCAAGTCCTAACTTAGAACTTACATCTCCATCAAGCATAACACCAGCATTTATAAGGGAGTTGTCTTCTGCCTTACAAAAAAGAGTAACATCATACATCTGAACATACTCAGCTATTTTAATAGCTAAATTATTTTTTGCAATTGTACTCATATAGGGTGCAACTACTCCTTTTTTAAGGAGTATAGCAATATTACTCAAACTAGAGTCCTCTTTAAGAGCATTTAACATAAGATCTACTTTTGCACCACTAAGCTTACTTGTACCGTGCTGAGCAAACTCTAAGACTACTTCATTATCAATGGCTGGTGTTGAGTCAGCATTTAAGACTATATGCCCTATTCCAGCTTTTTTTGCTGCATCACTTACATCTTGAATATTCTTAGCGTTTAGCGTTGAGTCTAGTAGTTTTACATTTGTATCTACCAAAGAGGGAAGGAGATAAGCACCCTTTGCATCTATGGACTCTTTATCCTTCAGGTTTTTACCTATCTCAACTACAACTCCATCCTCTATGCGAACATCAACTTCTCTCTCACCATTTACATCACAAACTATTGCATTTGATATAAGCATTTAACACCTACCCTTTTATATATTCTCCGTATTATATAATATAATTTTAAAAACTGCACCTTTCTCACTATTTGAGACTGTAAGTTTTCCTTTACAGTGATCTTCTATGATTATTTTTGACATATAAAGACCTAAACCAGTACCATCCTTTTCAAGTTTCGTTGAGAAGTAGGGATCAAAAATCTTTTCAATAGCACTCTTTGGAATACCTCCAGCATTATCACTTACAATAAGCATATTTTTATCTAACTCAATAAGTATTTGTGGATTTTTTATCTTTCTCTCAATCAAAACATCTTCAGCATTTTTAATAAGATTCAGAACAACCTGTTTAATCTCACTTGGATATGTAGAGAAAACTTCTTGAGAACTTCCTTTTGTAATCAACTCAATGTTTTGGTCAAGAACAGAGCCCTGAACAATGTTTAAAACAGCTCTAACAAGTTCACTGTATGTAACATCTTTTTTCTCTTTATTTGATTTAAAAAAGTTTCTAAAATCATCTATAGTAATACTTAAGTGTTGGGCATAGTCTGTTATCTTTTCAGAGAGTTCTAAGGCTAATTTGTTATCTAATGTATTTCTAGTTGCCTTAAGAGAGATAGCCCCACTTGTTGCACTGATGGAAGAGAGTGGCTGTCTCCACTGATGAGCAATCATACTTATCATCTCACCCATTTGTGCTAAACGAGACTGCTGCATCATCTGTTGGTTTTTTAAGCGATTTTTTTCAACTTCTTCATCTACCTTTGTTTTAAGAGAACTATTTATCTCTTCTAACTCTATAGAGGTTTGTGCTATTAGGTTTGAGAGTGCCTTAAGGGTTGAGTTGTTCTTATTTTTATGACTCTTCATATCTAAGATTTTAAAACTAATTGTTTTATGTGCAGAGTTTTCACTTAAACTCAGAATTGTCATTGTCTGATTTAAAAACTCTTTTTCACTCTCTCCAGAGAAAAATTCACCATAGGTAAAAAACCCACTTACTGTACTTATGTAGGAGAGAGGTGTTAACTCCTCATTTATATTCTCTTGGAGTAGTGCTTTTCGTGCCATACAGGAGTAGACAAAAATCGACTCACTATTTTTAACTGAAATATCTTGATAAATACTATTTCCATAGTCCACAATAGCATCTATGTTTCCATATCCAAATGTTACCTTATCACCAATATTTAAATTTCCAGCAAAAACAAGTGAACCGTCCTTATTGTTTCCAATAACTGCTCGTGGAATACGCAAGTCACCTTTTTGAATTATAAGAGGAAACTCTATCCCTGTTTCAGGAAGATGTTGTGCGATATCACTCCCCAAATACTTAGTATATATGTCAACGCAACTCACACCATCTATCTCATAAACTATATTTTGATGAGATTTAGTAATTATCATAGTCTTACCAATACTCTCCCAACCAAAACTAGCCTTCGTATTTACTTCTAAAACATCACTATAAAGAAGGCCAACAACAACACCTTTTGTAAAAATTTTATTCTCAGTAAAAACAAGTGTCTGCTCAAAACTAGCGTTATCAGCAGCTAAACCACCTGCTAGTACTAAACTTGGATTATGTTTATTAAAGGCTGAGATAAACTCATCGCCATTTACATTTAAACCATCTGCAAATGATATAGCTACCTTTGCTTTTTCACCCACTTCAAATGAGTTAATAAGTTTCTCTGCTGTCTCATAACTATCTTCTTCTATCTCAACGCCATGGGTCACAACTCGAGTCGCTTCAAAAAAAGAAAAAGAGAGTACTGTAGAAAACTCAGATGTTGTCTCTTCTAGTATCTCTCCATCTGTTGTTGTACCTATAATTTTAATATGAGGAATCAATGTTTTGACACTCTGAACTAGATTTTGTACATAAGTAACATCACAAATACCAGTAAAAATTTGTAAAAGAATATTTTTTTCACTTACCATATTATTTTTAATAATATACTCTTCTAAATCCTCTTTTGATATGTATTTTTTATTTAAAGTTCTCATTGTATATAGTCACTTAAGGGTTCAGGTTTACCAAAGTAGTACCCTTGAGAGTAATTTACTCCCATCTCATTAAGTATATTATAAATATTTTCATTCTCAACATACTCTGCTATTGTTTTTATGTTTTGCTCTTTTGCAAATGTTACAATAGTCTTTACAACCGACTTAGAGTAACTATTTGTCTCTATCTCTAAAACTAAAGAACCATCTATCTTTAATAAATCGGGTTGATAATCTAGTAAACGCTCAAAATTAGAGTACCCAGCTCCAAAATCATCAATAGCGATTTGAACTCCTAAACTTTTCACATAAATAATAAACTCTCTAATAGTTTTAAAATCTTTAACATTCTCATCTTCTAAAAGCTCAAAAACAACTCTATGTGCATTCTCTTTGTACTCCTCTAAAAGTTCAAAAAGTTTTATACGTGTGTTTTTTCTTTCAATGTCTAATGCTGATAGATTGATAGATATATGCATCTCTGTTTCGTGAAGTGCTTTAAAGGAGTTCTCTAAAACCATAGCCGTTATTTGAGAGTAGTACTTTCCTTTCTTTGCTACATCAAGAAAAAAGAATGGAGAGAGGACCTTATCATCTTCATCAATAAGGCGTACTAGCGATTCATACTTCACAATTTCTTTTGTTTTATTATCAATTATTGGTTGAAAATAGGAGACTATCTTAAACTCATTTATGGCTTTTTTAATCTTTTTTAAAGTTTCAATATTCTGTTTTGCACTGTTTTGTTCATCCTCTGCTAGATTATTCGCAAGAATAAAATCCTGTTTTGTATCTTCTAATCGTTTGATACCATAAGCTGCATTCTCTAAAACATTTTTTCCATAAGCTAAACTCATTATAATAGTAACATCGTACTCAACATCCCCAATATCAATACTTATCTCACTAATATTATGCTGAAACTCTTTAAGTTGTCGGATAACATTTTCAATACCTAATGTACATGATGATCTATCTTTAGCAAAAACATAGATACCATGACCAAGAGGAAAAACCTTCTCAAACTCACAATCTGTTGGACGATTTTGCATTAAAATTTTGGCAAATTTACCTTCAATCTCTTCTAACATATTTTGACCATAAAATTTTTCTATATCTTCAAAATTATATATTTTCATCATAACTACTGCAACATTTTCAGATGAATCAACTAAGTCTTGTAACTGTTTTTTAGGATTCATAATGTCAGTAACATCATCTCTTAGCGCAATATACTCTACAATCGTTCCACTCGCATCCACTATGGGTTGTATAGTTGTTTTAACATAATAACTCTTTCCACTTTTAGACTTATTTCGGATAAGTCCCTTCCATATGTTCTTCTTTTTTCTAAGGGTATGCCACATATCAACAAAGAGAGAAGTGGGGTTATTTGGGTGTCTTACAATGTTGTGGTTTTTACCAATCAACTCCTCTTTTGAGTATTCAGATATTTTGCAAAAGTCTTCATTTACATAAGTAATAGTCCCTTTTATATCTGTTTTAGATACGATGGAACTGTGATTTGTTGCTTCTTGATACTGTTTTAAAAAATGAATATTATTACGAACTTTTTCTTCTAAATATAATCTACTCACAACTTTTTGCATAACTTCTATGAACTGCTTAATATCTATTGGTTTTAAAAGATAACCATCTATGCCTATTTTGATACTCTGTGTAAAATACTCAACATCATTGTAAGCAGAAAGTACTAAAATAGGGATAGCTGGATTTTTTTCTTTTATTTTTTGTGACATATCTAAACCATTTAATTTTGGCATATTAATATCTGTAATAACGATGTCTATCTTATGTTCATCAAACTTTTCTAAACCATCTTCTCCATCAACTGCAATAATAACATCATCAAAAAACTCTCTTAATATAAGTAATTTTGATTCTCGTGCCTCCTCATTATCTTCTACATACAGCAGCTTTAAAGAGTGTGCCTTTTCTATGATGTCATCCAGATTGTTCATATAATATTTTCCATTGTTTAAATTTATTCAAATTAATCCGCACATTCTCTCATAAATATTATTAAGAGACAATTAAAATCATATTCATCAAACTTTTATTTTGCTATAATAATATTAATTAATCTTATGGAGTCACCAAAGTATGAAAATTTTAGTTAGTGCCTTAGAGCACTCAGCAAATGTACATTTAAAATCTCTTCACAATGAGTTAGCAGAGGATGTAGAGTTTTTAGGTATCTTTGACAAAAAACTTGGTAATCCTATTGTTGATTTACAGAGTTTAGCCATCATGGGTTTTGTAGATGCTCTGAAGAAACTTCGTTTCTTT
>Ga0256826_1002488_pt1 | contig 11204 bp, 8 predicted proteins | sample CV79metaG_FD_185975 | JGI IMG/M metagenome (GOLD analysis project Ga0256826, IMG submission 185975) | Hydrothermal vent microbial communities from East Pacific Rise, Pacific Ocean - CV79 | ecosystem: Environmental > Aquatic > Marine > Hydrothermal vents | place: Pacific Ocean: East Pacific Rise... | reverse complement strand
TTCAATTGCTGGGCTTAGTCTATGTATTTCATCTATAAATAAAATATCACCTTCATCAAGATTTGTTAGTATGGCAGCTAAATCTCCAGCTTTATCAATAGTTGGAGCAGCAGTTACTTTAATAGCCGCATTCATTTGATTTGCAATTATATGAGATAGTGTAGTTTTACCAAGTCCTGGTGGTCCAAAAAGTAGTATGTGATCTAATACATCTTCTCTTTTTTTACAAGCTTGTATAAATACTTGTAGGTTTTTTTTGATTTTTTCTTGACCGATATATTCATCCCAAATACTAGGTCGTAGTGATGTTTGAGTATTTTCCTCTTCAAATGATACAGATTCTACTTCTACTAATCTTTCCAAATTATGCCTTTTTTATATATTTAAAAGTATACAATAAAAAACTTTTTAAATACAAAAATATGACAAAATGAAATATAATTTTGTTATACTGTCACTTTATTACAAGGTTTACAAATGAAAAATATATTTTCAATACTAATTATTTCAACAATAACTGCTTTTTTAATTTATTTTATGAATAATACTTATAAACAAAGTATTAACTATGAAAATACTTATAAGGCTTATAGTAAAACAAAAACATTAAATAACAATATTCAAAATGAAGTAGGAAATATACTCAATTCATTTATGAAACTACTAACAAACACAAATACTACAAATATTATAAAAAAACCAATTGATTATAAAAATAAATTAAATATGATAAAAGAAAATATAAAAACAAATATTATATATATTATGATACTTTTATTTATTACAATTACTTTATATTTTATTTTAAATAAAACAATCGTGTTAAGTTTTTTATATATTCAATCAATTGTATTTTTAATATACGGGTTAATATCTCCAATATTTTTGATGTATATAACACAAGAGTTTGCCACAAATATAGTAATTTTACAATTTGAATCAAATAGTATCTTAAGTTCAATACAAAAACTATTTGACCAAAACAATTATTTTGTAGGTGGAATAATATTATTATTCTCAGTAATATTTCCTATTATAAAAACTATTATTTCATTTATTTCTCTTCATATAAAAAATATTAAAATTTTAGATAAATTATCAATTTTATCTTCAAAATTTGCAAAACTTTCAATGACAGATGTATTTGTTTTATCTATATTTTTAGTATATTTATCTCCAAAAGATGATGGAATGATCAAAACAGAACTAGAAATAGGATTTTTATTTTTCTTTATATATGTTACTATATCGCTATTTATAGCACTTTCAAATAAATATAATACTAAAAACTAGCACTTGATACAAATAAGTGCTAAAAGTACTTGACAAATTAAAATCTATTTGGTATAATTTTTCTAGCACTTGTAGCTAATAAGTGCCAAATAAATTTAAATAGGTTGAAGTTTTGGATAAAAAAGAGTTTTTATTACATTCTATTATTCGTGCTTATATTGAGCATTGTGAACCAATTGGTTCATCTCAACTAAAATCTATGTATGATATTTCTTTTTCACCTGCAACTATTAGAGGTTACTTTAAAAAATTAGGTGATGAAGGATATTTGGCTCAAGAACATATAAGTAGTGGTAGAACACCAACAATTGAAGCATTAAAAGAGTATTGGTCAAAAAGATTAGATTTTGATTTACCATTTATAAAATTTGATAGATTGGAAAATTTAGCAAATAAAATGGGTTTGAGTGTTTTTATAAAACAACAAACAAAAGATACTTTATATAGAGTGTTAAATGTTGATAATGTATATATGATTTTAGAATTTTATAAAACAAGTACTTTTTCTAATAATGAATTTGCACTTACAACAAATGAAGACAGTTATGCTGTTACAATTAAGTACAATGAAGCTTTTTATAAATTTCTAAATGACATGGTGGGTCGAACATTTGATGATATACTTGATATATCACTTCAAGTTGGAGCTAGACATTTATATACACAGTTGAGTGGGTACATGCAAAACAATACATTTAAGATAGTAAATACTAAAAACTTCTTAAATTTAGCCGTACAAAATGATTTAGAAGAAAAAGAAATAAATTTATTTTTGCAAGGTGATGTTATGCCTAGACTTGATAGTGGTGTGTATGTAGAAAACTTATTGCCACAAGGACAAATTGCAATTTGTCATAATACAAATATAGATGGTACAGATGCTAAAATATTAGTAGTAGGTGATCTAAATAAAGATTACGAATATTTTTATAAAGGGATAATATAAATGAGTGAAGAAATTAAAAAAGAAGAAACTTCTACAGAAGTTGAACAAGAAATAATAGAAGATACAAACGAAGAAGTAAATACTGAAGAAGTTGAAGAAGATAAGTATGCAAATATTGCAGATGATTTTAAAAAAGAAATGGAAGATAAAGTTAAAGATTCTGAAGATAAATATTTAAGAGCATATGCAGAATTTGAAAATATCAAAAAAAGACTTGAAAGAGAAAAATATCAAGCAATTGATTACAGTAGTGAAAAATTTGCAAAAGATCTTTTAGCTCCAATTGATGCACTTCAAATGGCAATACTTAGTACTCAAGGTGATTTACCAGCTGAAACTATAGTTGAAAAACTAAAAGAAGGTATTGAATTAACATTGAAGTCATTTAATACTGCATTTGAGAAACATGATATAACTGAAGTAGAGTATGATGAGTTTAATCCAGAATACCACAACGCAGTTATGAAAGTAGATAATGACGAAGTCGAATCTGGGCAAATTGTATCTGTTATGCAAAAAGGTTACAAATTAAAAGAGAGACTTCTAAGAGAAGCTATGGTTTCAGTAGCCAATTAAGTAATAATCTTTTAGAAATAGCTGTCTTTTGAACAATTTCTGCGTCGAAACAAAGAATTTAAAATAGTCATTTACTGAAGTAAACTCCTAGTTTAAATTTTTGATTTCTTCTTGAACTTATTTCAAAATACAACTATTTAAAGTCTAATTACTTAATATGATTTTAATTATAAAATAGAAACTGGTGTAGCAAAAAGCTACTTTGACCGAAAAGTCAAAAAACTAATACTTACCACCTCGACAAATATACTTAATATAAGTTTATTTGTCGGGGTGGTAATAAAACAAATTAAAAGGATTTACAATGGGTGCAACAATAGGAATAGATTTAGGAACAACAAATTCATGTGTAGCAGTATATGAAGGTGGAGAAGCCAAAATTATAGCAAATAAAGAGGGTAAAAATACAACACCTTCAATAGTAGCGTTTACAGATAAAGAAGAAGTTTTAGTAGGAGATAGTGCAAAAAGACAAGCTATCACAAATCCAGAAAAAACAATATACTCAATTAAAAGAATTATGGGTCTTATGATGAATGAAGAGCATGCAAAAGATGCTATTTCAAAAGTAGGGTATAAAATAGTTGATAAAAGTGGAGCAGCTGCAGTTGAAATTGCAGGAAAAGTATATACTCCTCAAGAAATTTCAGCAAAAATTTTAATGAAACTTAAAGTAGATGCAGAAGCTTACCTTGGTCAAGAAGTAACAGATGCAGTTATTACTGTACCAGCATACTTTAATGATGCTCAAAGAAAAGCAACTCAAGAAGCTGGTGTAATTGCTGGTCTTAATGTACTTAGAATTATCAATGAACCAACAGCAGCAGCATTAGCTTATGGACTTGATAAAAAAGGTGAAGAAAAAGTTATCGTTTATGATTTAGGTGGTGGAACATTTGATGTTACAGTACTTGAAATTGGAGATGGTACATTTGAAGTACTTTCTACAGATGGTAATGCATTCTTAGGTGGAGATGATTTTGATAATAAAATTATAGACTGGTTAGCTGATGATTTCCAAAGCGAATATGGTATTGATTTAAGAGCAGATAAAATGGCTCACCAAAGACTTAAAGATGAAGCTGAAAAAGCTAAAAAAGAATTAAGTAGTGCAAGTGAAATTGAAATCAATATTCCATTTATTACTGCTGATGCAACAGGTCCAAAACACCTTGTTAAATCATTAAGTAGAGCTAAATTTGAAGCTATGACTGAAGACTTAGTACAAGAAACATTAGAACACATCAAAACAGCTATGAGTGATGCTGGACTTGACAATGATGAAATTGATGAAATTATCATGGTTGGTGGATCTACAAGAATACCAAAAGCACAAGAAGTAGTTAAAGAATATTTTGGAAAAAAACTTAATAATTCAGTAAACCCTGATGAAGTAGTTGCAGCAGGTGCAGCAATTCAAGGTGGAGTTTTAACTGGTGATGTTAAAGATGTATTATTACTAGATGTTACTCCATTATCTTTAGGTCTTGAAACTTTAGGTGGTGTTATGACTAAATTAATTGAAAAAGGAACAACAATTCCTGTTAAAAAATCTCAAGTATTTAGTACAGCACAAGACAATCAACCAGCAGTTTCTATTGTAGTTGGTCAAGGTGAGAGAGAATTTATTAAAGATAATAAAAACTTAGGTCAATTTGAATTATCAGATATTGCACCAGCTCCAAAAGGTCAACCTCAAATCGAAGTAACATTTGATATTGATGCAAATGGTGTTTTAAATGTATCTGCAAAAGATAAATCAACTGGAAAAGAAAACAAGATTACTATATCTGGTTCGTCTGGACTTTCTGATGATGAAATTGCAAAAATGGTAGCAGAAGCTGAAGCAAATAAAGAAGCTGACTCTAAGAAAAAAGAATTAGTAGAAACTAAAAATCAAGCTGAATCTATGCTACACCAAATTAAGAAAGCATTAGAAGACAATAAAGATGATGCAGTAGTAAGTGAAGATGAAGAAAAAGAAATTGTTGATGCAGCAGCTGCACTTGAAGAGTTATTAAAATCTGATAGTTCAACAAAAGAGCAAATTGAAGAATCTCTAAAAGTTTTAGCAGAAAAATCGCAAAAACTAATGGAAGCTGAAATGAAAAAAGCTCAAAGTGGTGAAGCACCTAAAGGTGAAGCTGATACTAAAAAGAAAAAGGAAGATGACGATATTATAGACGCAGATGTTGAATAATATTAGAATCTAATTTCTAAATAAAAAGGCTAGTTGGTTTATCAACTAGCCTTTTTTTATGTCAAAAATTAATATTATCTTATTATCATATTTTGTGATTTATTTGTACTGTGATATATAATTACATTATATTTTTTTGCATAATATTGTAAAAGAAGTTTTTGTAATGTAGGCTCAATAGATGGAGTAAACCAAGCATTATTTGATGTAGCAATAATATATTTTGCATCAAGGTTTTGATATATTTTATTGCTTGTTGCTTCATAACAAATTGCATTTCTAAATTTTGTACCTTTGATATTAAAAGTAGTTGGTTTTTTGGCAACTTTATAATCACTAGCACCATTAAAAAATATTTTATTTATAAAATCTCTTATAATTTTTGGTGCAGGTATACTTTCTCCAAATGGTACAAGTACCACTTTATTTGCAATAGTAATATTTCCATTTTCAAATTGGTAAGTAGAATTATAATATGTATCTTCTTTTATACTCATAGCACCAGTTATTATTGTCACTTTATAAGAAAGTGTTATTAATTTATTTTTTATACTTTCAAATGAATTTATATCAAATGGAAATATAGTTTCTGGTAATATTACTACATCATAATTATTTTTAATTGCATATTGTATATTTTCAATATTAATATTTACTAATTTATTTATATTATTACTTTCCCATTTTTCATCTTGATTTATATTATATTTTGGCATATATATTTTTAGATTACTTTCTTTAATAGTTGAACTATAAGTGTTAAAATAAGTATTTATTAATGGTAAATCTAGTTTTAACCAATTGAACCCAAAAGGATGTACAAAATTTAAAAGAATAAGCATTAAAAATCTTAATAGAATATTTTTAAAATAAGCACTAAAATAAAATAAAATACCGTAAATAAAGCCAATACCTATAATTATAATTGGCATTAAAAATTTTAATTCATAATAAATAAAACTATAACTTATCCAATAAAACCATAATATACCAATAAAAAAACCACTATAAAACATAGACTTTTTATCAAGAGTCAGAAACATAATATATGCTAAAATAATACTTATTGTATTTATTAATTTATTGCTTATTTCAAAATACTCAAAGTATATGAAAGAACTAAATAATATTGAAGCTATAAAGCCGTTTATTATGATGTTTTTAGTATAATTGTTACATTTTAAATTCAAAGGAATATCCATGGAACAACAAGGAAGTATATTAGGTTCATTAATGCCTCTTATCGTATTATTTGCAATATTTTATTTTTTAATTATTCGTCCACAACAAAAGCAACAAAAAGAGCATAATGCTATGCTTGAGGCTTTATCTAAAGGTGACAAGATTATAACAACTGGTGGCTTAATAGTAGAAATAGATAAAGTTGAAGAAGAATTTTACACAATAAAACAAATTGATGGAAGTACATCAAGACTTGCAAAAGCATTTGTTTCTAGTAAAATTGAAGACTAAAGGAAAATAATTGAAATTTTTAAATTATAGGTTAGCTATATTTACGCTAGCTACATTATTTGGAATAATATTTTCAATACCGTCTTTTCTTCAAACAGATGATGGTAAAAAAATATCATTAGGACTTGATTTACAAGGTGGACTACATATGCTTTTAGGTGTGCAAACACAAAAAGCAGTAGAATCAAAAATCAAAACTACAGCTGCTACAATATCTTATTTTTCAGATGATGAAGGTATATTAATTGAAGATTTAACTATCAATAAAAATAATCTTGAATTTGTACTTTTAGATGATACAGAAGAAGTAAAACTAGATAAAATGTTAGCTGAAATAAAAGGTCTAATAGTAAAAAAAACTGATGATTTACAATATGATATTTCTTTAACTCCTATAGAAATTCAACTTACAAAAGATCAAGCAGTAACCCAAGCTGTAGAAACTATAAGAAATAGACTTGATCAATTTGGACTTGCTGAACCTAGTGTTACAAAGCAAGGAAATAATGATATAGTTGTAGAACTTCCAGGAATTAAAACTCAAGAAGAAGAACAACGAGCAAGAGAACTTATTGCAAAACCAGCAAACTTAGAACTAATGGCAGTTGATGAAAAAAGAAATGATCAAGTATATAATCTAACGAACGCTAAAGCAAAAGATATGGGAAATATTATTCTTGAAGATGCTGCTAATCCAGAAATTAAATATTTAGTAAAACAAATACCAATTTTAACAGGTTCTCAAGTAACAGATGCAAGAGTAGCTTTTGATCAAGGAAATCAACCTGTTATTTCATTTACATTAAATAGTTTTGGAGCAAAAGTATTTGGTGATTTTACTGCTAAAAGTATTGATAAAAGACTAGCTGTAGTACTTGATGGAAAAGTGTTTTCTGCTCCATTTATACGAGAAAGAATTGGTGGTGGGTCAGGTCAAATATCTGGTGGATTTACAGTTGATGAAGCAGGTAGTGTTGCAATTGCACTTAGAAGTGGTGCCTTACCCGCTCCTGTTGTTATGCTTGAAAAAAGATCAGTAGGACCAAGTCTAGGTGCAGATAGTATTAAGGCTTCTATGATTGCACTTATCTCTGGATTTGTAATTGTATTTGTGTTTATGATGTATTATTATAGATTTGCAGGTGTTATATCAAATATTGCACTTGTTACAAATGTATTTTTAATCATTGCAATTATGGCAATGTTTGGAGCAACACTTACACTTCCAGGTATGGCTGGTATTATTCTTACAGTTGGTATGGCCGTTGATGCCAATGTTATTATAAATGAAAGAATAAGAGAGCTTTTAAAAGAAGGTAAAAGTGTAGCTAAAGCCGTTGAAAATGGATATGCAAATGCAATGAGTGCTATTTTAGATGCAAATATTACAACACTTCTTGTTGCAGTTATTTTATATGCTTATGGTACAGGACCAATTAAAGGTTTTGCAATTACTATTAGTATTGGTATTTTAGCTTCAATGCTAACTGCAATATTAGGAACTCATGGTATTTATGAAGCACTTATGCCTAAAATATCTAAAGATAAAAATTTAAAGAAATGGTTTGGTATTAGTTAATGGAATTTTTTAAATCAGGTAAAATATATTCGTTTATGGAAAGAAGAATAGCCTTTTTAGGTTTGTCTTCATTTCTTGTTGTAGCTTCAATAGTACTACTTCTTACAAAAGGTTTAAACTTTGGTATTGATTTTTCTGGTGGAACTGTTGTACAAGTACAATATACAAAAGTAGCCCCATTAAATGATATTAGAGACTTACTAAATTCAGATTCTAAATTTGATAAAGCAAGTGTTACGAATTTTGGTAGCGATCAAGAAATTGTAATAAAGTTCCCAACATCTTCAAATGAATTAGGAAAAGATGTTGGTGATGATATTAGAGAATTACTAAAACCTACAGGTGAATACAAAATCAGAAGAGTTGATATAGTTGGTCCTAAAGTAGGTGGAGAATTACAAGAAAAAGGTCTTATGGCTTTATCTTTGTCTATTTTAATAATACTTATTTATGTTTCTTTTAGATTTGAATGGAGATTTGCTGTTGCTTCAGTTTTGGCACTTATTCACGATGTTACTATTACAATGGGAGCTATTTCATTATTTAATATTGATGTAAACCTTGATATACTAGCAGCCATTCTTACAATATTAGGATATTCTATTAATGATACAATAATTGTATTTGATAGAATTAGAGAGGGTGTTAAAACATCAAAAGAAAATGATCTAACAATTGTAATTAATGAATCAGTATCAAAAACTCTAAGTAGAACGACACTTACTTCTCTTACAACGTTCTTTGTTGTTTTAACATTATTCTTATTTGGTGGAGAAATCATACATGGATTTAGTTTCACTCTTCTTGTTGGAATTATAGTGGGAACTTATTCTTCTATATTTATAGCTGCATCATTTTTGGTGCAACTTAGTTTTTCTATAAATAACTATAGAAATAAAGAAGCTGATAAATTAAAAAGACAAAAAGAAAAAGAAAGATTAAGAGCTCAATTTGAGCAAGGAACAGTTTAGAAATAAACTAATGTAATCTTTAAAAGCTTAGGCATATAGTCTAAGCTTTTTTTATGCATAATATATAATGGAGATAGGACTTCAGTCCTATAAATTTGTATCATAATGGGGATGGGACTTAGTCCTATTAAATAATAATAAATTATATAAAATCTTACTTAACCAACATATCAACAAAACTTAAATATAATGCCAAAATAATAGAATTAAATAAATCAAGGAAAGATATTAATTATGCAATATAATCCAAAGCAAATAGAAACAAAATGGCAACAATACTGGAATGATAACAATACTAATGAACCATTAGATGAAAACTGTGGAAAAGAAAAGAAATATATTCTTTCTATGTTTCCATATCCAAGTGGTAGAATACATATGGGTCATGTTAGAAACTATTGTTTAGGTGATGCATTCGCACGTCATTTTAGAAAAAATAACTTTAATGTACTACATCCTATTGGTTGGGATAGTTTTGGAATGCCAGCAGAAAATGCAGCTATAAAACATAAACTTCATCCAAAAAAATGGACTTATGAAAATATAGATTATATGAGAAAAGAACTTGAAGGATTAGGACTTAGTTTTTCAAAAACTAGAGAATTTGCAACAAGTGATGAGCTATATACAAAATGGGAACAAGAATTTATAATCAAAATGTATGAAGAAGGTATTTTATACCAAAAATCAACAACAGTAAACTGGTGTGAACCTTGTCATACTGTTTTGGCAAATGAACAAGTAGAAGAGGGATGTTGTTGGAGATGTGATACTCCTGTAGATCAAAAAGAGATGCCTGGATATTATGTAGGGATTACTGATTATGCACAAGATTTACTTGATGACTTAAAAGATTTAGAAAACAAATGGCCATCACAAGTTTTAACTATGCAAGAAAACTGGATAGGTAGAAGTGAAGGTTTAGAATTTGATTTTACTTTAAGTGAAGAATCTAAAGCTAAATTAAATGGAAAATTTGAAAAATATTCTGTATTTACTACTCGTCCTGATACAATTTATGGGGTTACTTATACTGCTCTTGCACCTGAACATCCAATAGTTAAAGAGCTAATAGAATCAAAACAATTAAGCCCTGCTAAAATTGAATTAATCAAAGATATGCAAAAAGTAAGTGAACGTGATAGAGCTACGCAAGATAAAGAGGGGGTATCACTTGATATTGAAGTTTTACATCCTTTAACAGGTGAATTAATACCTGTATGGGTAGCTAACTTTGTACTTGTTGGTTATGGTGGAGGTGCTGTTATGGCAGTACCTGCTCATGATGATAGAGATTTTGAATTTGCAAGTAAATATAAACTTGATATAAAAATTGTTATAGATACAAAAGATGGTATTATCAATCTTGAAGAAGCTTATACAAATGAGGGTGAGTTAGTAGATAGTGGTGAATTTACAGGTATGAAAAATACTAAAGCAAAAAAAGCTATTATTTATTATTTTGAACAAAATAACTTAGGTAAGAAAACAATTAATTACAAGCTAAGAGATTGGGGAATAAGTAGACAAAGATATTGGGGAGCTCCTATTCCTTTTGTACATTGTAAAGATTGTGGAATAGTTCCTGAAAAAATTGAAAACTTACCAATAGCATTACCTGAAGATGTAGAAATTACAGGAGAAGGAAATCCTTTAGATACACATCCTACTTGGAAACATTGTGCTTGTCCTAAATGTGGAGCTGATAGTTTAAGAGAAACTGATACTCTTGATACTTTTGTACAAAGTTCTTGGTATTTCTTAAGATATGCTACAAATCCTAAAAAATGGGAAACAGAAGGTTTAAGTAAAGAAGATACATCATATTGGATGGATGTAGATCAATATGTTGGTGGAATAGAACATGCTATTTTACACCTTTTATATGCTAGGTTCTTTACAAAAGCACTTAATACTTTAGGATATACAAATTCAAAAGAACCATTTAAAAACTTACTTACTCAAGGTATGGTTTTAAAAGATGGTGCAAAAATGTCAAAATCTAAAGGAAATGTAGTAGATCCAGATGCTATTGTTTCCAAATATGGAGCAGATACTGCAAGATTATTTATGATGTTTGCAGCACCTCCAACAAAAGAGCTTGAGTGGAATGATTCAGCAGTAGAGGGTTCTTATAGATTTATTAGAAAGTTTTATGAAAATAGT
>Ga0256826_1002487_pt1 | contig 11206 bp, 6 predicted proteins | sample CV79metaG_FD_185975 | JGI IMG/M metagenome (GOLD analysis project Ga0256826, IMG submission 185975) | Hydrothermal vent microbial communities from East Pacific Rise, Pacific Ocean - CV79 | ecosystem: Environmental > Aquatic > Marine > Hydrothermal vents | place: Pacific Ocean: East Pacific Rise... | reverse complement strand
TTAAAGAGGATGATTTTACGTGGAGTTTTTATGGAGACTCTCTCTTGGTTGATCCCAATGGTGAGGTTCAAGAACATTTGGGTAACAGTGAAGAGTTGATGATTGCAACTATTGATCATAAGATGGTCTTAGAGACCAGACGCTCTTGGGGGTTTAAAGAGGCCCTTAGTAGACGTCAACAGCTTTAAAGTATTGAAATTATTTATATTTTTAGTCTATTAAACTTATATTACATATAATGTGACTAAAATTGTTAATATTTTAAAGGGTCAATTATTAATATATCAACTTATCATTCAAAATATTATGCAACACTATTGACTTTACAAAATAGTTCAAACAGTGTAAATAGACTATCTCAATCTATGTTCAATGCACAGATTGATCTAAATCCTCATCAGATAGAAGCCGCACTATTTGCATTTCAGTCACCTTTATCTAATGGAGTGATTATTGCAGATGAAGTAGGTCTTGGCAAAACGATAGAAGCTGGTTTGGTTCTTTGTCAGTATTGGAGTGAGTTTAAAAGAAAAATTTTGATTATTGCTCCTGCAAGTCTTAGAAAGCAGTGGAGTATGGAGCTTAAAGAGAAGTTCTTTATAAACTCTGTCATCTTAGAAGCTAAATCATACAAAGAGGAGATGAAGAAAGAAAATACAAATCCTTTTGAGCAAAAAGATACCTTGGTTATTGTATCGTATCAATTTGCAGTGAGGCATGAAGAAGAGATTCTGTTAGCTGGTTATGATCTTGCTATTGTAGATGAAGCACATAAGTTAAGAAATGTATATAAAAAACAGAATGTTATTTCAAAATCCATAAAGAGATCTTTGGCAAATACAAAAAAAATTCTCTTAACTGCTACTCCATTACAGAACTCACTTTTGGAACTTTATGGCTTAACTTCTATCATCGATGATCAGGTCTTTGGTGACACAAACTCATTTAGGCAAAACTATGTAAGTGGTTCATCAGAAACTAGACAATTAGGTGATCTTAAAGAAAGGTTAAAGCCAGTTTGTCACAGAACCCTTCGTAAAGATGTACTAGAATATATAAAATATACAAAACGTCTACCTTTAGTGGAAGAATTTACCCCTTCAGAGCAGGAACAGAAAGTATATGATTTAATTTCCAATTTTCTGCAAAGAGAAGAATTGCATGCTATTCCATACAAACAAAGAGCACTTATTACACTTATAATGAGAAAACTTTTGGCATCTTCAAGCCGTGCGATTATTGGTACATTGACTACGATGATCAATAGATTACAGGTATCCTTAGATAACCAACAAATTACTAATATCGCTGATATACTTCTTGATGAAGATGAGATTATAGAAGATTATCTCGAAGAAGATGAAATTGTGGAGGACGAACAGACACTTTTTGATAAGGAAGATATACAAAGCATTCAAAGTGAACTCATTGAACTACGTACTTTTAGAGATCTGGCTTCATCTATCGAAGTAGATGCCAAACTCAAATCTTTAGTTGTTGCACTTGAAAAAGGCTTAGAGTCTCAAAAGGAATTAGGAGCTTCCGAAAAAGCACTTATCTTTACAGAATCACGAAGAACACAAGAGTATCTCTATGAGTATCTTACAAGTCACGGATATGCAGATAAAGTAGTATTGTTTAACGGTACAAACACCGATGATAATTCTAAGTTGATATATGGAAAATGGCTTGAAAAGCATGAAGGTAGTGACATAATCACTGGTTCAAGAACTGCTGATAAAAAGCAAGCCATCGTAGATGAATTTAAAGATGAAGCTACTATTATGATTGCAACGGAAGCTGGTGCAGAAGGTATCAACTTACAGTTTTGTAACTTAGTCGTGAACTATGACTTACCTTGGAATCCACAGCGTGTTGAGCAGAGAATTGGTCGTTGCCACCGTTACGGACAAAAGCATGATGTAGTTGTTTTGAACTTTATAAATACTGCCAATAAAGCAGATAGGAGAGTATATGAACTCTTATCTCAAAAGTTTCAACTATTTGAGGGTGTTTTTGGTGCTTCTGATGAAGTGTTAGGCTCTATTGAAAGCGGTATAGATTTTGAGAAGCGAATACTAGAAATCTATCAAACATGTAGAGATCCACAAGAGATAGATAAAGCCTTTGATGATTTGCAAGAAAATCTTGATGATAAGATACAAGAGAAGATGCTTAGTACAAGAGAGCAACTTCTAGAGCATTTTGATGAAGATGTTCATGCTAGACTCAAAGTAAGACTTGATGAGTCTAAGAAGCAGATGGATAAGTTCGAGAGAGCCTTTTGGGAGCTAACTCGTTATGAGTTAAATGAGTATGCCCAGTTTAGTGACTCTAAGGGAACATTCTTTTTACAAAAAGCACCATCAGTTAATGTCTCAGTTGGAAATTATCAACTTATTACACAGTATGATGAAAATACAAAAGCTCATGCTTATCGTATCAATAGTGACTTAGGTGAGTATGTTGTAAGCAAAGCTAAAAGCCGTGAGTTAGCTACTGCCAGTATCACTTTCAACTTGAGTGAACATGAGGTTAAAGTTGGTGCTTTGGAACCTTATATAGGTAGAAGTGGATATGCTCATGTAAGTACGATGAGCATTGACTCTTTTGAGCGAGAAGAGTATCTCATTAGTAGTGCCATAGCAGATGATGGAACTGTTCTCAATGCTGAATTTACAGAAAAGCTTTTTGGACTCAAGAGTGTGAATGAAGAGCAAACTAACATTTCAAATGAAATCATTAAAGAGCTAGAGCTTGACCAAGAATCTCAACAGACCAGCATACATGAAAACATCAATATCAAAAACAATGACTTCTTTGATAATGAGATGGATAAGCTAGACAACTGGGCAGATGATTTGAAGTTAAGTCTTGAAGTAGAACTTAAGAGTATGGAAAAAGAGATTAAGACTCGTAAGACGGAACAGAGAAAGCTAACTGACCTTACCGAGAAAGTTGCATTTCAACGAGATACTGCAAGTTTAGAGAAGAAACGCAACAGGCTTAGAAGAAAGCTTTATGATGAACAAGATGCAATAGAAGACAAAAAAGAGATACTCATAGATAAGGTAGCTCAAAAGCTCAAACAAGAGATAACTACCAATACATTATTCACAATAGAGTGGAAGATAATATAAGGATGAACATGGCAAAGAAACAGAAACTAGAACTCACTTGGATAGGTAAAGATGAAGAAGTAAGACTAGAGCCACGAGTGCTTATAGAAGACCCTGAACTCTCTTATGGGGATGAAGATACTGAGAATATGATTATTCATGGTGATAATCTTCTGGCTTTGAAAGCACTTGAACAAGACTATGCAGGCAAAGTGAAATGTATCTATATAGATCCACCATATAATACTGGAAATGCATTTGAACATTATGATGATGGGATAGAACATTCTTTATGGTTAAGCCTAATGCAACAAAGAATTGAATTACTTCACTCTTTATTGGCTGAAGATGGTAGTATTTGGATTTCAATAGATGATGAGGAGTCACATTATCTAAAAGTTTTATGTGATGGAATTTTTGGTAGAAAAAATTTCATTAGTAATGTAATATGGGAGAAGAAATATACAGTAGCTAATGATGCTAAATGGCTTTCAGACAATCATGATCATATTTTAGTTTATGCAAAAGACAAGGATAAATGGAGACCGAATAGACTGCCTAGAACAGAAAAAATGAATAAAGCATACAAGAATCCTGATAAACACCCAAAAGGATTATGGAAAGCAACACCTTTACATGCAAAAAGTGGCTCAAAAGATGCAGAAAACTTTGAGTTCATTTTTAAGAATGGGAAAACATGGAAGCCACCAGTCGGAACATTCCATAGATTTTCAGTAGCTACATTAAAAGTATATGACGATAATGATGAAATATATTTTGGGAAAGATGGTAATGCAATTCCATCCAGAAAAACTTTTTTATCAGAATTGAAAAATGATGGAATTCCATCAAGAACATTATGGCGTTACGATGAAGTTGGACATAACCATGAAGCTAGGACAGAAGTTAAAGCCTTTAATTCTAAAACAATATTTGCGACACCTAAACCAGAACGATTAATAGAACGGATATTAACTTTAGCTAGTGAAGAAAATGATTTAATATTGGACTCATTTTTAGGTTCAGGAACAACATCTGCAGTAGCACAAAAAATGAATAGAAACTATATTGGAATTGAACTAGGTGAGCATGCTATCACTCATTGTATCCCTCGTATGAAGATGGTTATTGATGGAGAACAAGGTGGTATCTCAGAAAGTATTAATTGGAAAGGGGGAGGTAGCTTTAAATTCTACACTCTAGCCCCAAGCCTACTAAGAAAAGACAAATTTGACAACTGGATTATCGAACCAAGTTATGATGCAGACTTACTAGCTTCAGCCTTAGCCAAACAAGAAGCTTTTACCTATCATCCAGATAGTGAACTCTTTTGGAAACAAGGTTACTCAACTGAAAATGATTTCATATTTACAACAACACAGTTCATAACCGTAGAACTGCTAGATAGAATTCATGATGAGATGGGTGGAGATGAATCTTTACTCCTTTGTGCAAAAACTTTTCAAGATGCTTGTGTATCTCGCCATGAGAATATTACACTCAAGAAGATACCTAAAGTCCTTCTAGGTAAGTGTGAATTTGGGAAAGATGACTATAGTCTGAACATAACAGAAACTGAAGAAGTGGAGGCAAATGATGAGTAGTAGCACTATCAATGCAATTAGCAATAGACTTAGTTTAAGAACACCACAACGAGATAGTCTTGAGATTTTAGCAAGGCTTATCAAAGAGCTGGACTTATCAAAAGATGCTGATTTAGAAGCTGGCATAAGAACAGTTGCTTCACTTTATCCTACATTCAAAGAGTTTGAGAGAAGTTTTCCTTCTCTATGTTTTGCCCTTGCAACAGGTGTTGGTAAAACTAGACTAATGGGAGCATTTATTGTTTACTTGATGAGGGAAAAAGGTATAAAAAACTTTTTCGTCCTTGCACCTAACCTTACTATTTATAATAAGCTTATGGAAGACTTTGGTGAACCATCACACAGTAAGTATGTATTCAAAGGCATCAGTGAGTTTGTATCTAATCCACCACGAATAATTACAGGTGATAATTATAAATATGGTGGAAATATAGATAGGTCAACAAGTGATATTAGAATCAATGTTTTTAATATATCTAAAATTAATGCAGAAACGAGAGGTGGTAAAGCACCAAAGATTAAGAGATTATCTGAGTACCTAGGACAGTCTTACTTTGATTATCTTGCAGGCTTGGATGACTTAGTAATACTGATGGATGAATCACACCACTATAGAGCTGCTAGAGGGATGGAGGTTATCAATGAGCTAAAACCTATCCTTGGTCTTGAGCTAACAGCTACACCACAAGTAGAGAGTGGTACACGAACTGTTAAGTTCAAAAATGTAGTGTATGAGTATTCCCTTTCAAAGGCAATCACTGATGGCTATGTGAAAGAACCAAGTGTTGCGACTAGAAAGAACTTTGATGCTTCACAGTACAGAAATGATCCAGCTCGACTTGATCAGATAAAGATAGAAGATGGTGTTCGTTTACATGAAGACACCAAGGTCGCACTAGATGTGTATGCAAGAGATACTAGGACACAAAGGGTTAAACCGTTTATTCTCATCGTTGCAAAAGATACTGACCATGCACGAGAGATAAAGAATCTGATTCAGTCTGATAGTTTTTTCAATGGTCGCTATGCAGATAAGGTGATAGAAGTACACTCTAAACAAAGTGGTGAAGAGAAAGATGAAAATATAGCTGAACTGATTTCACTTGAAGACCCTAGCAATACTACAGAGATAGTAATACATGTCAATATGCTAAAAGAAGGATGGGATGTTACTAACCTTTATACGATAGTACCTCTTCGTACCGCAGCTTCTATGACTCTAAGAGAACAGACAATTGGTCGTGGTTTGAGACTTCCTTATGGAAAGCGTACAGGCAATGAAAAAGTCGATAGACTTACAATCGTTTCACACGATAAGTTTCAAGAAATTATAGATGAAGCGAACAAGCCAGACTCTATTATCAAACAAGAAAATATTATTGAGATTGATGAGCAAGATGTAGAACAAGAAAAAGAAGTTATCACCGCTCAAAACAAGGTAGAAGAGAAGTTTGAAGAAGAAGCTAAAGCTATTGAAGTATTGGCAACGACTGAAGAAAAAGTAACTGCTACTGCGGTACTAGACGCCAAACGAACCATCTTAGAGGTTCTTCAAAAACCATCTTCTAGTGTAAAGAAAGCTCAAGATTTACATTCAGATGAAGTTAAAGCTATTGCTATAGCAAAGATTAAACAAAACCCTGTACTTAAGTCACAGTTACCAGAATTTCAAGAAGAGATTATTAAACAAGCGGAAGAAGTTTATGAATCAATTGTAAAAGAGTTCATTGCAAATATCATAGAGATACCTCGTATTACTGTAGCACTATCTGAAGATACTAAAGAAGGATTCCATGATTTTGATTTAGATGTGAGTTATATCAATTATCAGCCCGTAGCAGAAGAAATTTTAGTTCAAAAGCTTAGGACTAATGAACAGTCAACGGTAATTGGACATGGTTGTATTTTTATTGATAAACCTGAAAACGTTTTAGTAAATGAATTAATGGATTTTCCTGAAGTAGATTATGCTAGAGAAACAGAACTACTCTTTAAGCTTGTTTTTCAACTGTTAGAAAAGTTCAACTCTACACTAAAAGATGAAAATGATGTAATGAATGTTATACAGTATTACTCAAAAGATATCGCCAAAGCAATCTATACACAGATGCAAGATCATCACTATTGTGAAGTTCCGACATTTGAACAAGTAAGTGTTAAACCTTTTATTGCAATAGTACCACATAACATCATTAAGTATAAAGAAGATGATGTACACGATCTTCGAGATACTATCGAGCCAACATCAGATATACCTAAAAAGATATTTAGTGGCTTTTCTAAAGCATGCCATAACCTATACAAATTTGATTCAAAAACAGAAAAAGATTTCGGAATCATTATTGAACAAGATAGCAATGTACAAAAGTGGTTAAGACCAGCTCATAACCAGTTCAACATACTATGGGGTCGTGCAGGTAAGCAGTATGAACCAGACTTCATTGTAGAGACTCAAGATACTATTTACATGGTAGAAACAAAAGCTGAACGAGATATAGAAACTGATGAAGTACAAGAGAAAAAGCTTGCTGCTATTAAGTATTGTGAGTATGCAAGTAACTATGCTGAAGAGAACAATGGTAAAGTTTGGAAATATATGATTATCCCACATACTCAAGTGAAATTAAATAATGATTTATCATATTTTATTGGTAGATATATAGAAAACTAGGAGTTATGATGAGTGAAGAATTAGAAGTTATTGAAACAGAAGTAGTAGAGCCTAAGGCAGTGAATAAAGAAGTACCGAAAGAAAGCTCTTGTATAAGTAATTTCTTGAAAATCTTGTCTATCCCAACTCTCTTGTTATTAACAGTAGTATTGGCATATAAGGGAATAATACCAATAAATATGCAAGTCCACTCAGTAATAATCATTGGTACTATCTATGTGATATTTTGGTTCTTCATCAAACATAATGCTTGTTATTCTATCTGTAGTTTTGAGAATAAGAAAAAGGTTCTTCTTGAAGAAGTGTCAGAGTATATTGACTCAAACCTTATACATTTAATGGGGCAAGATAAGGCTATTGGTTCTATTGACAAGTTCTTCAGTAAATTCTCAAAGCAACTTCGTAATGATAACTTTGCAGCAGTTGCTGCTAGTACATTTCCAACACTTGGTATTTTAGGTACATTTATTAGTATTGCTATATCAATGCCAGATTTCGGAGTTGGTTCAACAGATGCCCTTAATAACGAAATTACAAAACTACTTGGTGGAGTTGGAACAGCTTTTTATGCTTCAATATATGGTATTTTTCTCTCTTTATGGTGGGTTTTCTTTGAGAAAAAAGGTTTTTCATATATTCAAAAAGAGATTCGTGAAACAAAAGAGATGTTTGACAAGAGGTTATGGAGTGATGAAGAGATTAAAAGGGCTAGTTTCGTTGAGCAACAAGCATTAAACAGTGATTTACAAAATACTATTAAGCAATCTATGTCACCAGAATTTATTAGAAATATGAATGATACTATTAGAGAACAGTCTACATTACTTCTTGAAATACTTAAAGAAGATAAGGCCCTGCATGAAGAGTTAAGAGAAACTTATCAAACGGTAGTAGAAAAATTTATTGAGATTACAGATAAGCAAGATAGTATTAGTGGAAAACTTGATCAATCAATTGAATCTGCGAATCAGTCGTATATAAATTTAGCAGATAATGTGAGTAAATTAGAATCTTTAAGTAAAGTGTTTCAGTCAAATTACGATGCAATGACTGCACAAAATGAATCTTCTAAAGAGATAGCAGAAGTTCTTGCGAATGTTGTGGGATCGCTTAGTAAAGATACACAAGAGATTATCAAGTCTTTTGAAAATGTGAGTAATAACCTTAGTAATACTCAAAATACAATGGGAATGATGTCAAATAAGTTACTTGACATGTCAAAAGGTATGCAAGATGTACTTGATGGCTTAACTGATACATATAAAAATACTATAGAAAAACAGATGGAGAGTATTAAGATAACAGTAAGTTCACTAGAAAACTTATATTCTAAATTTCATGATAATATTGACAACACATTACAGTCTTTTGAAACAAGTGCTGCAAACATACAAGATGGTGGTGAAAAGATGGTAGAGTCCATCAAAAATCTAAACCTTCAAACCATTGGTGAAAGTATTTCTGTAATGTCGAAGTCTTTACATTCGCTTGAGAGTTCTATGCAAACTACATCAAGTAGTCTTGATCAATCAGTAACAAAATTTGATGAACAATTTATTGAAAAGCTTCGTTTCACATTCAAAGTGCTAGATGAAGAAATTGGTAAAGTTCTAAGTAAAGTAGGTAGTGCAACGAAAACACTTGTTGATACATCTGGAAATATTGAGGAAAATCTTGAAGACTTTAATCAAGAACTATTAGAAAAATTAGACATGGTACTTAGTGTTATTCCTCAGAAAAAAGAAGATAGTTAGAAATGGAAGAGCTAGAAGATTCACAAGATAACTTTTGGATTTCATATGCTGATTTAATGGCAGGGCTGCTGTTTGTATTTATATTGGTAGTGGGTGCAATTATTCTTAAACATAGTTATATGACAGAAGAACTAACTCAAACAAGAAAAGAAATTCAAAACTTAACAGGTGTTAAAGAACAAGTTATCAAGGGGTTGAAAAATAAACTTGGGGATAAAATTAAGATAGATCCAAAGACTGGTTCCATCAGTATTTCAGGGGATATCCTATTTGACCAAGGGGAATACAAGCTTAAAGATAATGCGAAGCATGAACTTAAAACTGTGCTGAATGATTACCTTGAAGTTTTGCTATATGATAAAGAGATAAAGAAACATGTAGATAGGATAATTATTGAGGGACATACAAATAGTGATGGTTCTTATTTATTTAACCTTGAATTATCACAGAAGAGAGCATTAGAAGTAATGCATTTTATTTTTGAATTGAAACCTGATATTGAGCAAGAGCTTCGTAAGTATATTACTGCAAGTGGACGTTCTTATGCTGATAGAATTATGGTGGGTAAGAAAGAAGATAAGTTTGCATCAAGAAGAATTGAAATTAAGTTTAGGTTGAAAAATGATGAAGCTATAAATGAAATTTCAAGATTGCTGAGATAGCTTGTGAAACCACTAATCAAGTTTAATCATATCACGAAAGCCAAGGCGACAATAGATAGATTATTGGTGGATTTTGATGAAGTTAATTATAAGACTAGAAGCATGAATATTTCTACTATGACAAAGAAGATACTCAATGAAATGGTAAAGAGAGACACAAAAGGCAAAGAGCTAAAGAAACTAGGGTATAAACTTGATGTCTCATTCTTTGATGAAGTATTTGAGAATTTTTTGTCTCTTGATGATAAGCAGCAAAATAAGTTCGTTGAACTTATTTCTATGTATAAGAAGCGTATTTTTAAGACAAGAATATATCAGAATATCTTAATTAATTATACTCATCACAATACAAAGAAAATGGCATATCTTCTAACGGATAAATTTAAGCCAGTAGTATTACAGTTGCCCGTCTTATCCTTTATTCATATTGTTGAATCACCAGAAGAAGCATATATATACTATCAAAGAAGTTCTCATAAGGGCTTGTTTAATTTTACAAGACAGATAGACCCAACTTGTGAAGCAGCACTATCTCTTAGTGTTTTAAGGTCACTACTTAAACAATCAAATCGAAACGATTACTCATCTAAAGAGAATGAAGAACTATATACTTTTCTAGTAAATCATTATAATGATGAAGATGGTGCAAAGTATGGTTTACACTATCTTTCCATCTTTGATCCTAAGTCTTATGACCAAAGGATAGTGTCTTTCATTATTCAATGTAAAAACAATATACAGCATAAATATCGTGAACTTGCTAATGAATTGGACTTATTATTGTATAGACTCTATGAGTATTCTTTAGTTTATAATAGATATTCAGAAATAGCAGATGAACTGGCTATGACACTAACTGATAAGATTATTTCTGAAGCCTTTGGTGATGATGAACGAAGTGTCTTTTGGAAACAATATACAAGTTCAATCATAGAACCTATTGTATTTGTAAAACGACCTGTGGCTATGTTTATGATGAAGTTCAAGACAATTGGTATTATTGAGTACATTGATGTTGGTAATGCTACATACCTTTACAAAGATGATGTATACCATAGAATCAAAAGTAGAATCTTATCTTCAGCAAGCAATAAAAAAAATGTACTCAATATTAATAGTTATTTAAAGCAACATGCATTAAAAGAGATAACAAAAATTGGATTAAATAAATATACACATCGTGGTAGTTGGAAAGTGAAGTTCCAAGCAGATATGAAACGAAAATTTGGAGTACTTGCTGGCCTTAAGTAAATATATCTTAATGACGATGAAAATGTAGTTATAATACGTTTATGAAACGTATATTTATCCAGACCCATAAACCCAACCTTTTTAGTTTTAAGCCTACAGAAAACGACTTTATTGTTGATGAGATCCCTAAGTATAAAGAGGGACG
>Ga0256826_1002486_pt1 | contig 11207 bp, 11 predicted proteins | sample CV79metaG_FD_185975 | JGI IMG/M metagenome (GOLD analysis project Ga0256826, IMG submission 185975) | Hydrothermal vent microbial communities from East Pacific Rise, Pacific Ocean - CV79 | ecosystem: Environmental > Aquatic > Marine > Hydrothermal vents | place: Pacific Ocean: East Pacific Rise... | reverse complement strand
TCTAATGTACCACCTTGAGCACCTAAAGTAATTGTATTTCCACCCATTTTTGTAGTATATTTAGCATCACCCCATAATACAAGTAAATCTTCATTAACATTCATACCAGCTTCTGAAGCAAAATATAAAGAACCTGTAAGTGTAAGACCAGCAACTGATTTATTAACTGCTGTTAACATGAATACACCATTATCATTAACACCTACATCAGCCCAAGCACCTAAATTATTAATACCATTAGCTCTTGCAACCCAAGCACCAACTAAAGTTGTATCTTGTAAATCAGAATTTATAAGAAGTGCAGCTTCAAATGAGTTTGAGAATACATTCCATTTTTCAGAGAAAGCAAATGGAGAAAGATTTTTTGGAAGGTACATTCTACCAAGTTTAGCTGTTGTATTACCTGCTGTATATGTAAGGTAAGCTTGTGTTAAAGCACCACCATTAATATCACCAACATCTGTTGTTTGCATTGTAGCTGCTACAAAATCATTAATTACACCATCAGCAGCATTTTTAAAAACACCCATACCAACTGGACCACCATCAACACCTGTAGTACCTGCTACCCAAGCATCACCATCTTTTTCTAAACCTAAAGAACCAAGAGCAACAATTTCTACACCAAATCCAATACCTGTATCAGCAATATTGCTACCTACAACACCTAATTTAAGACCAGCATTTGCTCTTGAAACATCACCATCAAATAGTTCGTTGTTAGCTACAGCTGCACCATTTTCTACTGTTTGATAATAAAGTACAGTTTGACCATACCACTTTAAGTTTGATGTTGGACAAGGTTTAACCTCTACTGTTTCTGGTACTACAACTTCTTTGATGTCTCCACCAGCAAATACAACAGCTGAAGCTGCGATTGATAATAATAATGATTTTTTCATAATTTCTCCTTAGAATATTTTTGTTTTTATTATGATTTCAGGAATTATAACATAGCAATCTTTAAAAAGTCAAGGATTTTTAATAAAAATTAACAAAAAGTTAATGATTTGTTAATAATTCTATGCTAAATCGTGATATAATTATTTAAAAAGAGAATATATTAAATGACTTTTGGAAGTATAGAGTATCTAAATTTGTTACCTTTTCATGTATTTCTTAAAAAATATATGAAAAATTCAAATATTTATCAAGGACTTATATATAAAAGAGATGTACCATCAACTATCAATAAAAGATTTAAAAATCGTTCTATTGATAGTGCTTTTATATCTAGTATAGAATCAAGTAGATGTAAATGTAGTAATATTGGTATTGTGGCACAAAAAGAGGTGAGAAGTGTATTTATTATACCAAATAGCCAATATATATTAGATAGTGCCTCTGCTTCATCTAATAAATTAGCCAAAATACTTAATCTTAATGGAGAGGTAATTATAGGAGATAGGGCATTAAAATATTATCTTGATGGTGGAGAAGTGATAGATTTAGCTAAAGAGTGGTATAAAAAATATAGATTACCTTTTGTATTTGCTAGACTTTGTTATAACTCTCATCAAAAAGATGTAGAAAAACTTGCAAAAAAGTTTATATATAGTAATGTAAGGATACCTCAATATATCCTCAAAAGGGAAGCATCAAAAAGAGGCATTAAAGCTAGAGAGTTAATAGAGTATTTATCTTTTATTAACTATAAGATTGATTATAGAGGGAATAGGGCATTTAAGCTTTTTATTAAGAAGGCTAAAAAAGTAGGGTGTGTTTCCTAACACACCTTTATTAAAATAATATTTATGGTGTGTTAGGAAACACACCCTACAATTCCTCTTTAATTTGTGTTGTAGATATACCATCTGTTCGTGAGAGGTATATTACTTGGCAATGCTCTTTTAAAAAATCGAATTTACCTTGCCAATCATCTCCCATTACAAATATATCTATATTATATTTTTGGACATCTAATATTTTTTGTTCCCAATTGGTTTCGGGGATTACCATATCTACATAACGAATTGATTCTAAGACTACTTTTCTATTATTATAATTTAGAAGTGATGATTTATGCTTTTTAGAATTAAACTCATCTGATGATAATCCTACTATTAATTTATCTCCTAATGCTTTGGCTCTTTTTAAGATGTTAATATGTCCAATATGTAAAATATCAAATGTTCCATAAGTTATAACCGTTTTCATTATTTTCCTATTTTTACTCTTTGGGAGTGTGTGATTGCTATTGCCATAGCATCTGTAATATCTAGTGGTTTTATCTCTTTTTTAATTCCTAGGACTCTTTTGACCATAAAAGCTACTTGTTCTTTTGAGGCTTTTCCATTACCTGTAAGAGCTTTTTTGACTTGAAGGGGAGTATATTCATAAAAGTATCCAATATCTTGTAAAATTTTAAGAGATAATGCTCCTCTAATTTGAGCAAGTTTAAGCACACTTTGTGGATTATAACCAAAAAATATACCCTCAATAGCTACTTCATCTATTGTGTTTCTTTTGATGATAATATCAAGCCCTTCTATAAGTTCTACTATCTGTTCTTGTAAGTTAATTGTCTTGATTTTAACAACCCCTGCTTCAATAAGTGAATAACTTCTATTATTGTAATTTATTATAGCATAGCCCAAATTACGGCTTCCAGGGTCTATTCCTAGGATATTCATTCACACCTTTATTAACATGTTAATAACTTTAGTAACATTAAGTTAGAAAACTATTAACATATATATTTTATAACTCAAATTTTATCTAAATTTAGATAAAATTAACGAAGTTATTCACTATGGGAGTTAAGATATGAGTATTGGTCAAAAAGTATTATTAGAACTAAAACAAGAAATTGCTCTCAAAGATTATGAGAGGTATATTAAACTTATTACTTATGATATAGAAAACTCTAAAAATGACATAGCCTACTTTATTGCACCTAATATATTTATAGCTAAATGGATATATACTAAATTTCATAAAGATATAGAAAATGTTTTTGAGATATTAAGTGGAAGAAAGCCTAAAATCAAAATAGGTGTAAAAGAAAAAATCCAAAAAGTTACAAATTCAAAACACTATACAATCAATTCTCAAAGAAAATCATCAAAAAGTACAATTCTAAATCCATCATTTACTTTTGATAGTTTTATTGTAGGGACATCTAATCAATTTGCTTTTACAACAGCTAAAAGTGTGGCAGATAAATTAGGAATGTTATACAATCCTCTATTTTTATATGGTGGAGTTGGATTAGGTAAGACTCATCTACTTCAAGCTATTGGAAATCATCAATTAGATTTAGGTAGGAAGGTTCTTTATACTACTTTAGAGCAATTTATGAATAAATTTACATCTCATATTAAAAGCAAAAATATGGATAGATTTAGAGAACACTTTAGAGAGTGTGATTTACTTCTTATTGATGATATACAATTTTTAAGTGGTAAAGATAAAGTACAAGAGGAGTTTTTTCATACATTTAATGAATTACACTCAAATAATAAACAAATTGTTATGACAGCAGATAGACAACCTAATAAAATTGTAGGACTTGTTGATAGACTTAAAAGTCGTTTTGAATGGGGATTAATGGCTGATATTCAACCACCTAAACTTGAAACTAAAATTGCTATTATAAAAAAGAAATGTGAATTAGATGGAATAGAGATAAATAGTGAAGTTATTAACTATTTAGCTAGTAATATGGGGAGTCATATTAGAGAGATAGAGGGGACTATTATTAAATTAAATGCTTTAAGTTCTATCCTTAACCAAGAGATTACATTAGAATTTACACAAAATGCGATAAAAGACCAATTAGATGAGAAGAAAGAGTCTATTAATATAGATGATATAGTAAGTTTTATATCAAAAGAGAGAAATGTAAAACCCTCTGATATAAAATCAAAGAAAAGAAATAAAAATATTGTAGAAGCTAGAAGAATTGTAATATATTTAGCAAGACACCTTACTCCAAACTCTATGCCTCAAATTGCTGTATATTTTGGAATGAAAAATCACTCTGCTATTAGTCACTCAATGAAGAAAATAAATGAAATTATTAAGAGTGATGAAAATTTCAGAGTGCTATTAGAAGAGTTATCTAATAAAATTGGCTCTAATAAAATTAAAATTGATTAAAAAAAAGATATAATTTGATATGTGAATAGATGTTAATAAGTAAATTCACTTAGAGATGTTAAAAGTAGTCGTAAAATCGTAGTGAGTTGAATGTTTTAACATATTAACATACCTCTACTACTACTACTACTTATATATCTAATATTAGGAGTTAAAATGAAAATTGAAATAAAAAAACAGATAATAGAGTCTATACTAATTAATACACAACCTTTTTTAGATAAAAAAGATGCCACTCAAATTACATCTCATATATATTTTGATATAGAAAAAGATATATGTATCATAAAAGCAACTGATTTAGAAATTGGTATAAAAATAATAACAAAAGATATAAAAATATATGAAATAGGAAGTTTTACTGTAAATGGTAAAAAACTATTAGATATTATTAGAATATTGAAAGATGAAGAGATAATTTTAGAATTAGATGAAGAGACTTTGATAATTAAACAAAATCGTTCTAAATTTAAACTACCAACATTTAAATCATCAGAATTCCCAAAATTTCCAACTATTGAAGATAAAGGACAAATAACACTTGATTCACTAAATTTAATAAGAAACTTAAAGAAAATTACACCATCTATTGATAATAATAATCCAAAGTATGAGTTAAATGGAGCTTTGATAGATATACAAGAAGATGTTACAAATATAGTGGGAACTGATACAAAAAGATTAGCAGTTGCTTCAATTCATAATAAAAATGATAAAGAATTATCTATTATAATACCTAAAAAGGCTATTGTGGAGATAGAGAAGATATTTTTAGAAAAAATTGATATATTCTATGACCAAAAAGAGCTTATTATTCAAAATGATAAATATTTTATATTTACAAAACTTTTAAATGGTAAATTTCCTAATTATACTAAAATTATTCCTAAAGAGATAAAATACAATATAGAATTTCCTAAAAAAGAGATGTTAGAGGCAATTAAACAAATTTCTATTATATCTCAAGATATTACTATTAATTTTACACCTAATAGAGTATATTTTTCATCTTTAATGCAAAATAGTCATAATTTAGAGGCACAGACTCAATTAGAGATAAATCTTAATATTGATGAAGAAATTGAACTTAATTTCAATAGTAAATATTTAATAGATTTTTTATCTCAAATAGATAGTAATAACTTTATTATAGGAATTAATAGTCAAAAACTACCATTTTTAGTAAAAGATAAAGACTTTATAACTATAATTATGCCAATAACAAATTAAGGTCAATATATGCAAAAAAATAGAACAAAATTTATATTTGTAACAGGTGGAGTATTAAGTTCTCTAGGAAAAGGTATAACAGCAGCAAGTATTGGTACTCTTTTAAAACATTCAGGAGTAAGAGTTGGTGTTTTGAAATTAGACCCATATATCAATGTTGACCCAGGGACTATGAGTCCATTAGAACATGGAGAAGTTTTTGTAACTAAAGATGGCGCAGAGACAGATTTAGATTTAGGACATTATGAGAGATTTTTAGATACATCACTTACTCAAAAAAATAACTTTACAACAGGACAAGTATATAAAAGAGTTATAGAAAATGAGAGAAAAGGTAAATATTTAGGAAAAACTATTCAAGTAGTACCTCATATTGTAAATGAGATAAAAGAGAGAATAGTTTATGCAGGAGAGAATAAAGATGTTTTAATTGTGGAATTAGGTGGAACTACTGGAGATATTGAAGGATTACCATTTTTAGAAACAATTAGACAAATGAAGCATGAATTTGGACGAGATAGTGTCATGAATGTTCATGTTACATTACTGCCATATATTAAAACAGCAGGAGAACTCAAAACTAAACCTACTCAACACTCTGTCCAAGAGTTACGAAGAATAGGACTTACTCCTCATATGTTGGTTGTAAGAAGTGAGCATTTTATTCCAAAAGATGTAAAAGAGAAAATAGCATTTAATTGTGATGTTGATATAAATTCAGTAATTGATGCTATGGATTCTGAGAGTATATATAAAGTACCTTTAAATTTTTTATATCAAGATATCTTAGAACCAATTAGTAAACAGTTAGATTTGGGTGAATTAAAACCTAATATGGATAAATGGGACTCATTAGTTCATAAAATTATAAATCCAAAAGATGAGATAAATTTAGCATTTGTAGGAAAATATCTTGACCTTAAAGAGTCATATAAATCTCTTACAGAGGCAATTATCCACGCAGGGGCTAATTTAGATTGTAGAATTAGAATAAATTGGGTAGATAGTGAGAAATTAGAAGATGAGGGAAGCCAAAAATATCTACATAATAGCGATGCTGTTTTAGTAGCAGGTGGATTTGGTAACCGTGGAGTAGAGGGTAAAATAGAAGCAATTAAATATGCTAGAGAGAATAAAATACCATTTTTAGGGATATGTCTAGGAATGCAACTTGCTATGATTGAATTTGCTAGAAATGTAGTAGGAATTAAAGATGCTAATTCAGTAGAGTTTGATGAGAATACAAATGAACCTGTAATATATCTAATTGATGAGTTTATAGATGCTAGTGGAGATAAGCAAGTAAGAACTACAAAATCACCTCTTGGTGGTACTATGAGATTAGGAGAGTATGAATGTAATACTTTAGAGGGGTCTAATCTTGCAAAGGCTTATAATGATTCTACAATTTATGAGAGACATAGACATAGATATGAAGCGAATCCTAAATATAGAGATATTTTAGAGAAGAATGGAATGATAATTTCTGGAGAATCAAATGGACTTATTGAAGCTGTAGAGGTTCAAAGCCACCCATGGTTTTTAGGAGTTCAATTCCATCCTGAATTTACATCAAGGTTACAAACTCCAAACCCATCAATTTTGGCATTTATTAAATTTGCTTTGGAAAATAGAAGGTAAATGAGTTATAAATTAATATCTTTAGAGGGCTTAAATAGTACTCTAAAGAATCGTTTTGAGAGAGATGGATTTTTATCTCTCAAAGATTTACCACACCCCTCAACTCTTAAAGATATGACAAAAGCAACAGAGAGAATTGTTGAAGCAATTCAAAAAAATCAAAAAATTGTTTTGATAGGAGATTATGATGTTGATGGAGTAGTATCAACGACTATTATGAAGATGTTTTTTGATGAGATAGGAGTAGGGCTTAAAACTATAATTCCAAATAGATTTAGAGATGGATATGGATTAAGTCCTAAAATAATTGATAAAATCAAAGATTATGATTTGATAATCACAGTTGATAATGGAATATCTGCATTAGAAGCCTCTATTTTGGCAAAAAAGCTTAATATAGAGCTTATCATTACTGACCATCATATCGTCCCAAATAGGCTTCCTATTGCCCACTCAATCATTAATCAAAAACAGAGTGATTGTAATTTTCCTTATGATGAGATATGTGGGGCTCAAATTGCTTGGTATTTAATATCATCTCTTAAAATAGCACTAAATCGTAAAATAGATACTAAAGTATATTTATCTCTTGTATCTATTGCTATAATAGCAGATGTAATGCCTCTAATTCATATAAATCGTGCTATGGTACTCTCAGGTCTAAATCTACTTAGCAACTCCTCCTTGCCATCTATAAAGGCTTTAAAAGAGCATTTAAATAGAGATAACTTCAAAGGTGATGATATAGGATTTCAAATTGCTCCACTTATTAATAGTGCAGGGCGAATGCAAGATGCTAGTTATGGAGTTGATTTTCTGCTCTCATCTAATATTTATCAAGCCAAAGAGTCATTATCCAAACTTTTAGAGTTTAATGAAGAGCGAAAAGAGATAGAGGCTACTATTACAAAAGAGGCTATAACTCAATCAAGTAGTGATGATAGTGTGATTATTGTTTATGGTGAAAATTGGCATGAGGGAGTAGTGGGGATTGTAGCCTCACGAGTATCAAATCATTTCTCAAAACCAGCTATTATATTATCAAAAGAGGGAGATAGGCTCAAAGGTAGTGGTAGAAGCTATGGAGAGTGTGATTTATTTGATATTGTTAATCAATCCAAAGAGCTATTATTAGGTTTTGGTGGGCATAAAATGGCTGTTGGATTGAGTCTTGATATAGATAATTTTAATGTATTTAAAGAAAACTTACAAAGTTCATTTAATAATAAAAATTATAAAACAGATAATATTGATAAGTCAATTATAGGAGAGATAAAATTAGATTTAATAGATAACAGAATTATAGATATATTAAATCAATTTGAACCCTATGGTAATGAGAATAGTCGTCCTAAATTTATATCTTATGGTGTAGAAGTTTCACATAGTGATAAGATGGGTAAAAACAAAGAACATCTCAAAATGATAGTAAATCAAGGTAATAGTTATCTTAGTGCTATTAAATTTAGATGTGAAGATGAGATAAGGGTAGGGGATAGATTGGATATTATATATACAATTAATGAAAATCACTTTAGAGGTGAGACTACAATACAATTACTAATTGAAAAGATTGAAATATGCCATTTGTAAAAGAGAAGTTTTTTATCCAAGAGGAGTCTTTGGCTTTTATATATATTATGAAAAAGTTTAATTATACACAAGGACAGTCACAAAGATTAATAGCAAGAGGGCGATTAATAATAGATAATCAGTCTATGACTAAAAGCAATGAAAAAATCCAAGGAGAGGTAGAGATAGTATATTTCAAACCATCTTCAAGAGGATTAAATCCAATCTTTCATACTCCTGATTTTATGCTATTTGATAAACCATCAGGAGTATTAGTACATCCTAAAAAGATGACTACACCATACTCAATGCTAGATGAAGTAAGAAGTTTTGGAGGGCAAGATGCTAATGGTTGTCATAGAATAGATATGGAAACTTCAGGACTATTTTTATCTTCTAAGCATAAACTAGCAGAGAAAAATATTAAGATGTTATTTCAAGAGAGAGAGATACAAAAATCATATTTAGCTTGGGCAGATGGAGAATTAAGGGAAGATTTTGTAGTAGATAAACCAATTCTAACACTACCAAATGGATATACCAAAAGCAAACATAAAGTAGCCATATCACAAGATGGTAAAAGAGCTTTAACCATATTTAAACCACTCTACTATGATAAAGAATTAGATACTACATTAGTCGCTTGTTATCCTCATACTGGTAGAACACATCAAATTAGATTACATCTGTTTCATGTGAAACATCCAATTATTGGAGACCCAATATATGGAACAGATTTTGATATTAGTGATGAGTATTTAGAAGATACACTAACTATTGAAAAGAGAAAAATATATACAGGAGCAAAAAGGCTATTACTACATGCTCAAAGCCTAAGGTTTGAATATAAGGGTAATAAGTATATACTATATAGCAAAGAGGATTTTAGAGGCTCTAAAGAGCTTATAGAAGCCCCTCAAAATAGAAAATTTAATAAAAGGATAAAATAAATGAGAAAAACATTTAAATTACAAGAGAGTAATAAAAAACAAGAACGAACACTAGAAGCGATAAAAAATGAGATTAGAAAGTATCTCAAAAGAGAGAGAAAAAAGAAATTATCAGATAAATCAACAATGTTTTGGGATTTTGATTGTAAATTTGGTAAGAGTAGAGATGAATCACAAGATATTGAAATCAAAGATTTAATTAAAGCTTTGGATATTACACTTAGCCAGAATTGGGAAGAGTGTTATGTAGAAATATTGGCAAAAGAAGTGGCTAAACCTGTCAAAGAAGAGGTAGTAGAAGAGAGTGAAGAGTAGGTTAGAGACCTACTTCTCATCTTCACTTCTAGCATCATAGATAAACCAACCAATACCTACACCTACAACTAATACTATAAATAAAAACATTACTTCATCTATTGTTGTCATATATCCTCCTTAAATGGATTTATAATAGTTAAATTATTATAAATCTTATATCGTTCATTCGCCTCTTCCCTATTAAATTTAAAATTATTTGGCAAAGGTATAGGATTATTAATAAGATGTTCAATAAAGTCTATATCTATATCTATATCTATATCTTTTCTATTATCTATTATATTATTATTTAAATTTAATAATACAACTCTTACCTCTTGTCCCTGAAATTTCTCAAAATCAGGGATTTTTATATAAGGTTCATTAATAACTGTTTTAAATTCGGTGGCATACATTAATTTACTCCTATCTATTTTGTTCTCTAAGTTGCCCACAAGCTGCTGAAATATCAAGTCCTTTAGACTCTCTAATTGTACAGTGTAATCCTCGTGAAGTTAGATACTCTTGAAACTTATCCATATCAGCTTTTGATGGGCGTTTAAACTCTGTATTTTCATAAGGATTAAAATAAATTAGATTTACTTTTGCTTTAATTCCATCAAGAATTTTTAATAATTTTTTTGCTGATGCTAAATCATCATTTAAATCTTTCATCACAAGATATTCAAACATTACCCTTTTACGGCTATTAATTGGAAACTCTTTGACTACATCTATAATTGATTGAATATTATAAGCTTTGTTAATTGGCATTAATCTCTCTCTTAGCTCATCATCAACAGCATGAAGTGAGATAGCTAAATTAATACCTAAATCAAGTTTGCCTAATTTTGCTATTTTAGTGCTAAGCCCTGATGTTGAGATTGTTTGTCTATGAGGTGATATATCCATTCCATCACTATCAGAAAATATCTTAATTGATTTTACCATATTATCAAAATTATCTAATGGCTCACCCATTCCCATATATACAATATTGAGTTTTCTATTAGCATCTATATTGTTATCTTTTTTAATCATCAATATCTGAGATACAATCTCACCTGCACTAAGGTTTCTAATAAATCCACCCTTAGCTGTCAAACAAAAAGCACAACCAACTTTACAACCAACTTGTGAAGAGATACAAACAGTATATTTAGCTTGATGTTTAACTCCCCCATCTTCGTGAAACTGCTCTTTTTTCATAAGCAATAATACAGCCTCAACCGTATGTCCATCATGTAATCTAAAAAGATATTTACGACTACCATCACTACTATCTTGAACCAAGATTTGCTTTAGGGGGTTAATACTATATCTACTCTTTAAATCCTCTTTCATAGCTTTTGGTAGATTTTTCATATCATCAAAACTATCTACATATTTATGATAAATCCAGTTATAAACCTGTTT
>Ga0256826_1002485_pt1 | contig 11209 bp, 16 predicted proteins | sample CV79metaG_FD_185975 | JGI IMG/M metagenome (GOLD analysis project Ga0256826, IMG submission 185975) | Hydrothermal vent microbial communities from East Pacific Rise, Pacific Ocean - CV79 | ecosystem: Environmental > Aquatic > Marine > Hydrothermal vents | place: Pacific Ocean: East Pacific Rise... | reverse complement strand
AGTTATAGAGGTCTTATCTCAAATCCTCAACTCAAATACTCTCTAAACTATACCCATTTTGAGTGGACCCTAAGAAGTGGTGTTCTCTTTGGCGATGCAGAGTACAACTCTTACTATTATGGTGTTGATAAAGAGTATGTTACACCTAAAAGAAGTGAGTATAGGGCTAAGTCTGGATTTAATGGCTGGAGAAATAGAGTCGGAGTAACTTATAAAAAAGGTTTTTGGTGGGCTGGAGCTTTTATCTCTTATATAACACTTAATGACTCAACTATAGAAGACTCACCACTTGTTGAAACAAAAAATGCTCTCTACACAGGTGCTTCAGTCGCATACATATTTTATTCTTCTGATTAAGAGGCTTTGAGGTAACCCATCTCTTTTTTATCTACAACAATATCAAGCAAGAGATACATAGCTTCGCGTTTAGAGTTGGCATACTCTTTTATAGTGTTTGTAGGTTTAATATTTTGAGTGGCACCATACTCTTTTTGAATTAAAAAATCTCCAAAAAGTGTCTTATAGATGTTTACCTTATAGTAGTAACTTCTCTCATTAGCATTTTTAAATAGAATCATACTGTCTCACTTCTCTTTTGTTGGAGAAGGCACAGCAAGAACTATTCCTAGCTTTTAAACTTGACTAAAACCATACCTGCAAATTTCTTCTTAGAGTAGTACTCAACACGGTAGACTAAACCTTTTTTATCTACTGAATGGCGTTTAGAGAACTGAGATTTTCTAATTTTGACATCTGTCTCCACTTTTTTCTTGTTTGTGTAACCTATAACATTTACTCTAAAGTCTTTATCGTTTTTAACTAAAAAGCTTTTTTGAACATCTATAATAGTTCCAAAACTATAATCATTCATCTTTCCATCTATCTCAAGTTGCACAATATTTTTAGAGTTATCATACTCCTGATAGTCAGCTTTAAGTTTTAAAAGTCGTCTATTTCCATACTGAATTGTATAGATATCCCCTTTTTTAACAATAGCTAAAAGTGGATTGCTTGCTTCAAACTCAACCTTACTTCCTTTTTTAATTGGGAAGTATTTCAGAAGTGTTCTTACTTGGGAGAGTGGAAGTTTAATCTTATCACCATAAAGCGAAATATAAATATCATTATTAATGGCACTATAGACTCCCTTGACATTGAGTGAAAGTTTTCTTTTATACTCTATACCCATAATATCCATATATTTCTCTATTGCTAAGAGGTGATAGTATACACGTTTATGTGTAGCTAAGTTCTTACTCGATTCATTACCAAACGCGGCCTTACCATGGTTAATAGCATAATAAGTGAGAGTCTTCTCCATCTCCTTATCACCCTCTACTGTTCTAGTGTTATGGAGATGATATCTATCTTCATATCTAAGTAAATTATCATTCACATGGCTTACAACCGCGTTTGAGATACTCTCAAGGTTTCCATAAAGAGGGACACTGATATTTGACTGGTCTATAATAGAACACTGCCCCCATTTATAAGGTGAGTGAAGTCTATCTTCATATTTCGGTCTATAAAAACCACTCCCATCATGAAGATTTACAATAAGCTTGACTCTATCATCTCGAATATAACGTTTAATTCTCTGAATTGTCTCATACTCAGGATCTTGTTTTGAGAGGTGTGCAAATTTTCGGTTCATATCTCCATAAGGACCACGACTTCGCTCAATAATAGAGTGAAAGTTAAGATTTGGAACAACCCAAACAGAGCCTTTTGTAATCTCATAGTGTGTTGATATAAGTGATGCAGATATAAAACCACCAGGCTCATCACCCTGAATTCCACCGATAATAAGAAGAGTATTATTATCATCCTGACCTTTTTTAATAAGATCAAAATCCATAGTCGTGCTTGCACTCAAGAGTGTACTTATAAGCAGTATAAAAAATATATTAAATAACTTCAACATGCCAAGGTTCAAACCTTACCCCATCTTTATTATTTTTTGTATATCGCATACCGATATAGTCCAATTTTGTCATACGAATAAACTCATTTGTATTAGCAAATGCAGAGGTAAAATTTTTATATCCCCAGCCAATTACACCAACATCAAAATCACTAATTGTGTGATATGAGTATGCTGGAGGGGCTATACTTATCGTCGCTTTTGTCATGTTACCACCGCAGTTATAGATTTTATTTGTGTAGAGACTGAGTTGTTTCATAACATTTCGAACACCTGAGGTCAAAATAAGTGTATCACCTACATCACTGATTATATTTTCATAATCCTCTTGCGATTTTCCTTTAAAAAGGTAATGTCCTGTATAGGGGATTTTCACAACATCTTTTCTTGATATAACATTGTTTAAGTCCCGACAAGTCTCAGATCCGTAAAAACCGTAATCATTAGGGTTTTCGTTAAAGAGTCTATCAATCATCACAAACTCTTCATGAGTAAAGGCCCCAATTCTTGGATAATTACGACCATAGTAGAGAGCTCTCTCAAAAGAGATAAGATTAAAATTTGCAAAACCAACAAAACTTTTTAATCTTTTAAGTCTTTTGTTAAGGGTAGTTAAGGCTTTAAACTCACTACTAGAGAGGTACACATCACTCTCTTTTGCCATTAAATCAGTAGTAATAATTGGGCTTAAAGCCAGTACACCTAAAAAGTTTCTTCTATTCATAAAAGTATTATAACAAATATTTACTATTTTATATATCAATATATCTTGATATATAAAATATCTTCTGCTATACTTCCAAAAATTTAAGGAGAGTTATGTGGATATATTTCTAAAAACTATGGGCTCACTCAATGACGAAACAAGAGTTAAAATTCTAAACTTTGTAGATACAAACTCTGAAGTCTGTGTCTGTGATATAGAGAACTCCTTTGAGATGATTCAATCAAGAATATCAAGACATTTAAAAATTCTCAAAGAGGCTGGATTTTTAAAAGTTAAACGCGAAAGTCGATGGGCATACTACTCTATCCGTTCCCCTTTAGATGAGTTTCGCTCTTCAATTCTAAGAGAGATTAATCATCTAGATTTAAAAACACCCAAACTAAAAAAAGGTTGCACTAATGAATAAAAAAGTTTTAATCCTCTGCACAGGAAATAGCTGCCGCTCAATCATTGCCGAAGCAGTTCTCAACAAATATTTAGATGGCGTTGAAGCTTATAGCTCAGGTGTTAAAGCAAGCGGTAAAGTAAATCCAAATGCTAAAAAAGTTCTCCAAGAAGATGGCTCTTGGGATGACAGATACCACTCTAAAACTCTTGATAAGGTGATAGATATTGAGTTTGACTTAGTAGTAACAGTCTGTGATAATGCAGCTGAGAATTGCCCTATATTTCCAAAAGATACTACTGTTATTCATGTTGGATACGAAGATCCAGATGGTAAAAACTACAATGCATTTAAGAAGACTCTTAAACTGATTCAGATGGAACTTACTCCTATCGTTAGAATGCAGTTAGGTCTATAGATGATACTCGCTTCACTTATATTTTTAATAACTCTGCTCTTTGTTATTTGGCAACCTCGTGGTCTTCAGATAGGAACAACTGCAGTTCTTGGTGCAGTTGTAGCTCTTATTGCTGGTGTTGTGAGCTTTAGTGATGTTGTAGTGGTTTATGGAATTATCTGGGATGCAACCTTAGCTTTTATTGGTATTATAATCCTCTCTATGGTTCTTGATGAGATAGGTTTTTTTGAGTGGGCAGCACTAAAGATGGCAAAACTCTCAAAAGGGAGTGGAGTAAAAATGTTCTTCTACTCCATTCTTTTAGGTGCTTTTGTCTCAGCACTCTTTGCTAATGATGGAGCAGCTCTTATTCTTACTCCTATTTTACTTGCAAAGATGAAGATACTGCGTTTAAACACTAAAACTATTTTAGCCTTTTTACTTGCAGGTGGATTTATAAGCGATAGTGCTTCACTTCCTTTTGTATTTTCTAACCTTACAAACATCGTTACAGCTAACTACTTCGACATCGGTTTTAGTGCATTTATACAAAATATGATACTTCCTTACCTTGTGAGTGTGAGTGCAAGTATGTTAGTTTTATGGCTAGCGTTAAGAGAAGATATTCCAAAAACTGTAGACATTGACCTACTTAAAAACCCAAATGAAGTGATCAAACATCAGGGACTGTTTAAGTTCTCTTGGGCTTTTTTAGCACTTCTTCTTGGCGGCTACTTTATAGGTGATGCCTATAACATTCCAATCTCTGTTTTTGCCCTAGGTGGAGGAGTTCTCTTTTTAGCCATAGCCTCTTATACAAAAATTGTAGAGCCTAAACATATCATTAAAGAAGCACCTTGGCAAGTTGTATGGTTTTCACTTGGTCTATATATCGTAGTCTATGGACTTAAAAATGCAGGTCTAACAGATGAAGTAGCTCAAATTCTAAATTATCTCAACACTCAAAGCCAAACTATAGCAGTTGTAGGAACTGGTTTTTTAGCTGCATTTCTCTCTGCATTTATGAATAATATGCCTACCATTATGGTGATGGATATTGCATTAATTGACATTGGAAATGAAGCGATGATATATGCAAATATTGTAGGCTGTAACTTAGGACCTAAGATGACACCCTTTGGTTCACTCGCTACTCTTTTATGGCTCCATACTCTAGAGAAAAAAGGTGTAACTATCAGTTTCTGGTCCTACTCGAAATTTGGACTGATTGTAACTCCTCCTGTTTTACTTGTTGTACTACTATCTTTAGTATAATTTAGCTATAATGACAGTATTCTGTCATAAAGGCTAAATAATGCAAGCACTTAACTATACATCGGCAAGAAACAATCTTAAAAGTTTAATTGACAATGTATGCGACAATAATGAAGAAGTTATCATAACAACTAAAAATGACAAAACAGTTGTGATGATTTCGCTAGATGAGTATAACCAGACTCATGCAAAATTAAAACGAGATGTACAAAATGCGATACAAGAGATAGAAAAAGGTGATTTTATAGATCTAGATGAGGCATTTGAATTAGCAAAAGATTCTTACCGTGACTAAAATTGTTTTTTCAAAAACTGCTACAGATAATTTAAGAACTCAAGCTAAATATATTTATACTCAAACTAAAAGTATAGATGCAGCTGATAAATACTTAGATAAGATGAAAACTTTTATCATTGAGATGCTATCGAACTTTCCAAAATCAGGACGTCCATCTGAAGATATAGCGCCAAATACAAGAAAACTCGTCTATCAAGGCTTTTCTATTATATATAGACTAAGAGAAGATAGAGCAGAAATTCTTACAATTTACAGGGAAAACAGAGTTACCTTTTAACCAGGTTATCATAAAAAAACCGCTATAATTTCACAACTAAACCGCGTTTAAACGCGGTAACTTAACATACGGAAATACTTATGAAACAGAATGAATACCTAGAACTAGGTAAAATAAACACACTTATGCTTGATCGTCTTACAACTCCTGGAGCTTATCTTTTAGCTGCTGATGGAAACGATGTCCTTCTCCCCGGCTCTTACCTTACTAACGATATGAAAGAGGGAAATCTTATTGATGTCTTTTTATATACAGACTCAGAAGATAGACTTGTAGCTACAACACTCACACCAACAGCCAAGCTTGATGAGATGGCACTTTTTGAGGTAGTTGACACTGCCCCTTTTGGAGCATTTATGAACTGGGGACTTAGTAAAGATTTACTTGTTCCAAATATGTTTCAAAAAACACCTTTTAAAGTAGGTGAAAAGAGATTTTTACGGGTTATTTACGATGAGCGAACTCATAGACTTGTAGGAACTGAAAAATTAGGTGACTTTTTTGATAGAAAGGTTAAAGGTTTAGCAGTAAATAAAGAAGCTAATATTTTAATTATAGCAAAAACTCCACTCGGTTTTAAATGTATTGTAAACGATAAGTATGAGGGGCTCATTTACCATAATGAAATCTTTGAAAATATTGAACTTGGTGATAGAAGAGTTGCCTATGTTAAAACTGTAAGAAAAGATGGAAATATTGACCTTACACTACGAAAACAAGGAAGTAAAAAAAATGGCACTTCAAGTGATAAAGTACTCGGTCTTTTAAAAAGTAACGGTGGTATTATGCCATACAACTACAAAAGTGATGCAGAGCTTATTCGTGATATTTTTGGTCTGAGTAAAAAAGATTTTAAACGTAGCCTTACTACACTTCAAGACGCAGGATCTATTGAAGTAAAAGATACTGGAATATACTTAAAGGATTAAACTATGGCAAAAAAGAAAAAAAGTGTAGAACTCTCAGATAAAAAGATAAAATTTAGTGTAGAAAAAATTTCATATAGAGCTATTCGCTACTATCCAACTGCTATGAGCTTAGATGTTATGGCATTTGATGAAAATGGAGAAAAACTCGGCATGAGAAATATTCCTTTTGCTCATGTTCCAAAAGAGATCAAAAAAATCATAAAGCCAAATTAAGTTTTCTGAAGAAGTATGGCTTACGGAATCAGCATAAGGCCATACAAGGAGAATCGTAATAAAAGTATATAGCTAATTAGTTACAGAAGTGTTAACAAAGTTTTATCTCTTTTTAGTTACCATACTTATATAAAGTAAACAATCGAGAGTTCTGATTAATTACTTATTAGACCCTAAATCAAGTTTAGGGTGACAGAAGTATCGTCATTCTGGGCTTAATCCAGAATCTAATTATTAATTATTCAGAGAGTTCAATCATAAATTAAATATAGGATTTTAAATGCAAAAATGTAACTCATTAGAAGAAGTTAGAAGAGAGATTGATAAGTTAGACACTCAGTTAGTTGATTTAATTTCAGAGAGAAGCCATCTTATTCGTCAAGCTGCTGCATTTAAAAATAGTATTGAAGAAGTTAAAGCTGAAGATAGAATTGAATTTATCCTTGGACGTGTTCGTCACCATGCTATTGAAAAAGGTGTATCACCAAATATGATTTCAGAACTCTTTACCATCATGATAGATGAGATGGTTGAGACTGAAATTGCAGAATTTAGAAACACTAGTAGTTTTTAAACAATATCACTTAAACTTTTAACATTCACTTGAATTATTTGAATACTTTTATCGCTTTCTTCTGAGAGCTTATTAATTTGGGATACATTTTTAATAATCTCTTCTGACTTATTGGCACTAATAGTATAACTATCAATAGTATGCTGTGCAAGTTTAACACCATCTTGAAGTATATCACTTACTTCATCTATGCTCGAAGATGCTTCCATAGAAACTTCTGCTAACGTCTCGATAGATTTTGAGTTACTATTCATCTGTTCACTACTGTCATTAATAGATTGACTTACTACATTAATTGTAGCATTTATCTCAGTTAATGATTTTTGAGTTCTCTCAGCGAGTTTTCGAACTTCATCAGCTACAACAGCGAATCCACGACCATGCTCACCCGCACGTGCAGCCTCTATAGCCGCATTTAATGCGAGAAGGTTTGTTTGGTCTGCAATATCTGCAATAACAGTAATAACTTCCTTAACCTGTTTTGTATCACTTGAAACACGGGTTAAATCATCTGCTAATGTATTTTGAGAGAGAGATGCTTCTTGTAAATCATTTACAATAGTTGCTATTTCATCTTTCACTTCATTAAGTTTAGAACTTACCTCTATAATATTCTCTTTTGACTTGGATGCTTCTACCAAGTCATCTGCAAAAACAGACTTTAACTCCTCTCCCATATCAACTACTTTTGATAAAAGTTCTCTCTCAAGATTCATACTTTTATTGGTATTGATAAAGTTACTATCTATCTCATGAACAATATGTGTCATCTCAACTGATTGTTCATCTTTTGCTTTTGCTTTAAAAAATATCTCTTGAAATCTATTGACACTTTCCGCAGCTGCACTCAGCTCTGAATTATAAGCATTGTTTATTGAGATGCTATTTCCCTTTTCAAGCTCATCAAGTTGAGATATAAGAGATTTCGTCATATCAACACCATTAAGTTTTTCATCTATATCATGTATAAAGATAACTATAGCTATGACATATTGAATAAGTTGTCCAATGAGATTATCAGTAAAAAAAGTACCATTAATTAATAATAATACAATACCTACATAATGAATAAGTCGCATTCTTAAAAAAAGTGAGCTGGGCATGAGGGTCATAGATTTTCCTTAAAGCAAATAATAATAATCATACTAGCAGAAAAAATATTTTTTTTATATAAAAAGAGAGAAAAAGAGGAAATTATCCTCTTTTTATTTATAACGATAAGTGATACGTCCCTTATCAAGTGAATATGGAGTCAACTCTAATTTTACTTTATCACCTGGAAGAATTTTAATATAGTGCATTCTCATTTTTCCAGCGATATGACATAAAATAATATGTCCATTTTCTAATTCAACACGGAAAGTTGCATTTGGTAATGCTTCAATAATCTTGCCGTCAACTTCAATAACGTCAGCTTTAGCCATATTTAAGTCCTTTTTTAACTCTTAAGCAAGAGATAATATTTCAGCTTTACCGTTGATAACTGCAACAGTATGCTCATAGTGTGAACCGCGTAAACCATCGGCACTAACAACATCCCACTTATTTTCTAAAATAATTGGTTTTGACTCTTTTTGACATATCATAGGTTCTAAACAAAAAACCATTCCATTTTTTATCTTTGGTCCAGCTTTGGCATTTTTACCTTCAAGATAATTTGGAATCTCTGGCTCTTCATGAGGTTTTTTCCCTATTCCATGTCCACAAAAGTTTCTTAGTGGAATAAATCCAGCATCAAGAATAAAGTGCTCCATCAGCTGTGAAAGCTCTTTAAATCTCATACCCTCTTTTATATTAGAAATTGCATAATACAAAGTATCTTTTGCACATGCTATCAAAGCTTCATCTTGCACAGTTATAGTTCCAACCGGAACTGTAATCGCAGCATCACCAAACCAACCCTCAAGCTCTGTACCAATGTCATAACCTATAACATCACCCTCTTGAAGCTTATAATCTGTTGGAATACCGTGAATGATAACTTTGTTAAGTGAAGTACAAACAGCATTTGGAAAGCCATATAAACCTTTAAAAGAGGGTTTCGCACCATGAGTTCGGATATAATCCTCTGCCATAGCATCAAGTTCTTTTAGTGTCATTCCTACTTTTGTGTTTGTATGAAGTAGTTCTAAGGCACCACCAACAATTTTGTTGGCAGCTCGTAATTTTTCAATTTCCTTAGGTTTTCGAAGCGCAATCGCCATTATTAAAGACCGACCGCACTTAAAGTTTCATATTTACTCATGTAAACTTGAGCTTCTATTTTTCTCATAGTATCAAGAGCAACTTGAACAACGATAAGAACCGCTGTACCACCAAAGAAGAATGGAACACCCATTCCCTTGATAATCATAAATGGTAGAGTTGCGATAAGACCAAGATAAAGAGCACCCGTAAAAGTCAATCTACTAGCTGTCTCATTCAAGAACTCCATAGTTGCATTACCAGTACGAATACCTGGAATAAACCCACCTTGACGTTTCAAGTTATCTGAGATATCTTTTGCATTAAAAGTGATCGAAGCATAAAAGAATGCAAAGAAAACAACAAAAGAGAAAGTCAAAAAGTTAAAAAAGTAACTATTTGGATTTAAGAAATCCGCTATCATCTGAACAGTAGGATTAGTACTACTTGACATAACAGTCATTGGGAACATTAATATTGCACTAGCAAAGATAACTGGAATAACACCAGCAAGATTCACTTTAATAGGAATGTAGTTCATAACTCTTTTGTTTTGGTTTTGCATCATAGTCTTTTTAGCATATGTAATAGGAACACGACGCTCACCAAGTTCAACATAAATAATAATTGCAACCGTACTTAAAACAAGAATAAGAATTCCAATCACAGTTATGAAACTCATAGCTCCACTATTTACCATAGTTACAGTTTGACCTATAGCATTTGGAATAGCCGAAACAATACCAGCGAAGATAATAAGTGAAATACCATTACCAATACCAGACTGAGTAATCTGCTCACCAATCCACATTAGTAACATTGTTCCAGCAAGCATAGAGATTGCAGAAAGAACGATAAATGTAGTATGATCAGCTAAAATAGCACTATTGCCACTAGGTCCAGTAAGACTTTGAAGCCCAACACTAACACCAATCGCTTGAATTATCGTAATTACAATAGTCGCATAGCGAATAATTTGCATATACTTAACCATACCATCACGCTCTTTTTTCATCTGACCTAAAGGAGCAAAAGTTGCGGCTAAAAGTTCCATAATAATTGAAGCAGTAATGTAAGGCATAATACCAAGTGAAATAATAGATAATCTTTTGATTGCATTTCCGCTAAACATATTCATGAGTCCAAGAGCATCTGATTGATGTGAGTCGAAGAAAGAAGCAATAACTGCTGTATCTACGCCTGGAACTGGCACATAAGCCAGTAGGCGATAGATAAATAAAAAACCGATAGTAATAAGTATCTTATTAACTAGATTTTTATTCATAATATTTAGTTACCAGTTGTAGTAACGTTTTCGTCTTTAATTTTCGAAGCTAAATCTTTTGCAGATGCTCCTACTAATTTAATTTTTGTTACAGAAGCACCAATTTTATGAACACTACGGATAGACTCCACAGTGATCTCAGCTAACTCTGCTACAGCTTTGATTTTACCAACGTTGATTACATATGGTTTTACAAGTCTAGAAGTAAAACCTATTTTAGGCATACGTTTTGCAAGTGGTTGTTGACCACCCTCAAAGTTTCTTTTTCTTTTGTAACCTGAACGAGATTTCTGGCCTTTTTGACCACGAGCAGCAGTCTTACCAGTACCAGAACCTTGTCCACGTCCAACACGTTTACGATTTGCAGTAGAACCAACAGCCGGTGTTAAATTTTCAATACCCATCTATTATCCTTTTAATCTGCCAAGTGCTTCAACAGTTGCGCGAACTACTGTACCTGGGTTGTTTGAACCGATACTCTTAGTAAGAATATCTTGAACACCTGCAAGCTCTAGAACTGGACGCATAGCACCACCTGAGATTACACCTGTACCTTCTGATGCTGGCTTAAGTAAAACGCGGCTTGCATTATACTTATGCTCAATATCGTGAGCGATTGTTGTACCTTTAATCTTAACAGTAGTTAAGTTTTTAAAAGCGTTATCAACAGCTTTACGAATAGCATCTGGAACCTCTTTAGCTTTACCAACACCGTAACCGATAGTACCATTTTTGTTACCA
>Ga0256826_1002484_pt1 | contig 11210 bp, 8 predicted proteins | sample CV79metaG_FD_185975 | JGI IMG/M metagenome (GOLD analysis project Ga0256826, IMG submission 185975) | Hydrothermal vent microbial communities from East Pacific Rise, Pacific Ocean - CV79 | ecosystem: Environmental > Aquatic > Marine > Hydrothermal vents | place: Pacific Ocean: East Pacific Rise... | reverse complement strand
TGAATTCATCCTCTCCTCCTCATGTATTATCTATACCTGAATTATACCATAAATCTAAGTTATATTATTGGGTGTTATTTTGAGTTTTGATAACATTTTATGCTCAAATAGGGATTTGAATCCCTATTTGAGCATATTTTTAGGGAATGGGTACATAATTTGGGTTTAAACATCTATAATTAATTATATCTCCACAATAGTAGCCCCTAGATTGTCATAGACTTATATAGCCTATCGCAATATTGGGTTAAGTTGTCTTGACAAATGGGGACGGTCTCAATTGATTACAATAATCTTTTAACATCCCCAAAAACCAAATGAGTCATATCCACATCTTTTATATCCAAAATTTTTTCTAACTTTTTCCGTAGCTTAAATATCTCTTCAAAATCATCTGATTTCTCTATCTTAGATATTAACTCTTCATAATCCAAAGAGTTATTGATTGGGTTAATATTCCGTCTATGAAGTATTTCTAAAAAATATTTAGATTTAGCTTTTTCCAAAGTTTCAAATGCAATTTTATATTTTTGAAGTTCAAAAGATATAGAGATGGAAAATATAAAAATATCTGATTTGTCTCCGAAATAGACCATTTTTCTATCACTCATTATTTTTGCTATCTCTTCATAAAGTTTTATGGCTTCAAAAGTACTATTTAATGCTTTATGGAGAGAACCTTTCATAAAATATACTTTTGATTGAGTAACATAAAATTCTACTCTCTCTTTGTTCATACGATTGTCTATTAACATATCTGCTTTATGGAGATAATCAAAAGCCTCCTCATATTGGTCTATAGAAGCATATAATAGAGCCAATTCACTATAAATATAGGATTTATAGTTATTACTTTTTGTAAGAATTAAAGAACTATTGAAATAGTTTATAGATTTTTCAAAATATCCTTGCTCTTTACAAGTAATACCCAATTCATACAATATTTCACTATATAGTTTATTATCTTCACTTTTTTTTAAAAGCTTAATAGCTCTATTAAATGATACAATTGATTTTCTAAGATTTTTGGTTTTATTGTTTTTTTTCCATATATTTAACTCTATAACACCTAAGACATAGTAGCAATATGCTAATTCTAACTCTCTATCTATCTGATTGTTTATATCAGAAGCTTTAATAATATATATCCTTGCCTCTTCAAAATCTCCGATTATCATAAATATATTTGCCAAATTATAGAGTGACTCATACATCATTTTGTGATAATTAAATTTTTTTGAGACAACATAAATATAATAGAAATAGTTTGAAGCTTCTGAATAGAATCCCTCTTGAATTTTTAAAGTAGCATAATCTAACAATAACTCTAATTTTACCTCAAGAAAGAGTTCATTATCACTTTTTTCTGATAAATCCATTGCTAAATTTAGATATTTTGATGCTCTATAGAAATTACCTTTTTGTTGATATAGCATTCCTAAAATTTTATAATTTTGAACTAAGCTATCACAATGAATCCTTTTATCTCTTCTAAGTTTATGAAATAATCTATTTGCATTTTTAATAAGCTCAATATCTTCTAAAATCTCTCCTTTGGTAGATAGAGCTTCGGCTATTTCATAAGAGTTTTCTTTAAAGTACTCTATAGCTATATCAATATATTTTAACGCTTCACTATATCTAGCATAGTCATTTAATATATTAACTCTACTCATACAGATAAATCCTAAATATGGTTTTGTTTTATCAACTTTTTTTACTAAATATTCAACCCTATCCAAAAGATAAAATGCTGTCTCTATTTTGCCATAATCTATAGCTATATGCTCTATCTCTGCTAAAATAGAGTGTATATATGTTTCTGAAAAATACTCTTTATTATCTTCTATAAAATCATCAATATCATCCATATTATAAAGAGTTTCTAAACTCTCTTCTATAAAGTCATCTAATTCATTGGTATTTAAAATTGAAAAAAGCCTCTCACCTAAATCTAGTAAAAAATCAGCTGATTCATCCTTATTTTCATATTGAGTATCTTCAATAGCTTCTTCTAAGATATTAAAAAAAACCTGTCCTATCCTTTGAATATTTTTATCAATAATTTTTTCTACAAATAGTTGATTGTGACTGTTTTGCAATAGAGTGTTTATCAGGTTTATTGACTCTTGTTTGGATAATAACTCTTTCATTCGTAGCTCCTCATATTACAAAAACCCCTTAATCACATCGACTTTCAAAGGAGTATTTCTTTTAATCAAAACATATCTAGTATCAAAACTATGCATATCTAAGTATATTTCATCAAGCATTTGATACAGCTCTTTTACTTTACTGCCAAGTGACACTATCTTGGAGTCTCTACTTAATATATCTTCCAATCTCTTTTTAGCTTCTTTTTCCCTTTTTAAAAGCATATCAGGTATCTTTGTTGACTCAAAATAATCAGCTGAGAGTATTTTTGAAAATGTTCTTGATTTTAGACCTTCTAGGTAATAGAAGGCATCTTTATACTCTCCTAGGTTCAGATATAACTGAATCAGGTTTTCATAAATATGCTCAAAGTTGATACGATACTTTATCATAAGCTCTTCATCCTCTATGAATGAGAGAAATATATCTGCATACTCTAGTGCTTTTTTATAGTAGTTGATAGCTCTGTGGTATTTATCTCTAGCTTGATAGAGCATAGCATAGTTGCTATATATAGCGATAAGTGTCTCATACTCTTGTCTCTTCTCAAAGTATATTTGTGCATCATCATAGCACTCTAATGCCCCTAAATAGTCATCTTTTAGTTTAAAAAGATAGAGTCCATAATTGACCAATATACCATAATAGTGAGCATCATTTATACCCTCTACTTCACTCAATGCCTCCTTGTAGTATCTATCTGCATCTTCTACCTGTTTGAGTCCATCATAAGAGCATGCTAGAGAGTTATATACCATATATAATGTCTGATTTTGTTTTAACCTCTCTTTAAGCTTTAAAGCCAATTTTGCATACTCAATTGCCTTTTCAAACTCACTAATAGATTCATATATATTGGCTAAGTTTAGATAGCATTTAGCTAATAAGTCATCATTATCATAGAGGCTCAATAGCTCCAATACTTCATTGTAGATAGAGATAGATTTTGATATATCCATCACACTAGCATAGACCTCTGCTAGATTGATGAGTATAGAGATTTTGAGCTGTGGCATATCTCTATTGGTTAGTAGCTCTAGTGCTTTCTTATGAGCCTTTTGGGCTAACTGGTATAATCCTTGTCTATTATACAGTAGAGCTATATTGGTGTATGTTGCTATGATCTCCTCTATGTTATCATCTACTTCAAACTGCTCTATAATCTCTTTATAAATCCTCTCAGCACTCTCTAACTCTCCCCTATCTACCTCTACTCCTGCTAGAGCATTTTTGATAGAAGCCACCATCGCTTTGTCATTTTGCTCTTTTGCATATAGCAATGCTACTTCATAATCTTTCAAGGCAAATGTATACTCTTTGAGTGAAGTATATATATTGGCACGGCTATAGTAGAGAAGTGAAGCTAAGGATATAAGATTATTATCTTTATCAATATTATCTATAGCTTTATCAAAGTAGAGTAGTGCTTCAGAGAAGTTGGCTCTATCTTGTTCTACTCTTCCTAAGTTGAGATAGCAAGTCGTACTATTGTAGCTATCATCTATCTGCTCAAAATACTCTGATGCTTTTTGTAGATACTCTTTGGCTTCATCAAATCTAGCTAATTTACTATAGAGTGTACCGTAGTTGATATAGAGTTCAAATATCTCATTGACCATCTCTAACTCAAAAAATATATCTTCTGCTTTTTCATACATCTCTAGGGCATTATCATACTCATGCTCATTTTTGTAGACAAGACCCAAACTCATAAATATATTTGACCTTACTTCATCATGTTTGGCATACTCCAATGCCTTCAGATACTCCTCTTTGGCTCTGCTATTTTTGTTATCAATAGCAAAAAGGTTGGCACTATTGAGATAAGCTCTTGATATCTCAAAATCATCTCTCATCTTCTTTGATATATCTATAGCCTTTTGGCTAAACTCTATGGCTTTTGGTATATTAGTCAAGTACTTATAGACTATAGAGAGACCAAAGTATATATCTATCAACAGTTCATTATCTTCAGTATCTCCCAAAAAATCCAAAGCCATATATAGATACTCTCTTGATAAATCAAATTGATTTAGCTCCATACATGCCAAACCATAAGTCTTACAAAAATCAGCCTTGAGTATAGGCTCTATCTCATCTATGCCAAGATACTCCACACCAAGCTCCCATCCATCTACAGCATAATCTCTATAGCCTTTTGAATATACATCTGTAGCTATATAGTTGTAGAGTGTAAGCCTTTCACCTATAGGTACATTTTTTTCTACTGCATCTTTTAGGTTTTGTTTGAATGTCTCTTTGGTTGAGGTTGTTATTAGTTGTTTTATGTTTATTTGTTGGGTCATTTTGGTATTTACAAATCTTTTGGCTGAGAACTCAAAAATATCACATGATTTCTAATAGCTTTACTAAAAAAAAGTATTATTGATATACTTATTATAAACACTATTGAATTTGATGACAGAAAATATAAGTCAAATTCAAATAAAAAAGAATTTTCCATTAAAATTGATACACAAATAAATATAGTGAATGTAATTATTTGGAAAAATATAACTAATCTATAGTTCAATATATAAATATATAACATAATTAATGGAATAACTAAGTATAACCATACAATTATACTTCCTATAAATTTGTTGATTTGTTGATTTTCAACAAAAGAAAATAAAAGTTCTTCACTATTAAAGTAACCAATATCAATAAGTTGAATCAGGATTAATAAAAAAATTCCTAAATAAATTGGAATAAAAAACCATTTCTTGCCAAAAGTTGATGAATGTTTAAAGTATATAATTAAAAAAGGTATAAAAATAAAAATCCCAAATAATATATTCTCTATATAACTTTTTATATCAAAATCTTTTAAAGTGTTACATCTACTTTTTATAGTTATTAAATCTTTATCTTCAATTTTATCTATATCTTCTATTGTGGATAAAGAATGTACTAATTTTTCTAAAAGAAGAGTATTTTCATCATTTATAGGACAAAATTCTTTACCTTCATCATCATATTCATAAGTATTCTCATCTTTATTATAACTACACTTATATTTCAATGTATTCTTATTAAATTCAATATATTCTAAATGTATTTTTTCAGTATCAAAGGTGAATTCATTTTTTATTAGATTAGATGATACTATAAGTATTGTAAAAAAAGGTAAAAAGAAAAAGAATATAGTAATTATATATAATATAAATTCACTTCTTGCACCAATTAGAACTTTAGTATAATTTTTTGATGCTATAAATTCTCTTTGTTTAAATAGCCAATATGCAAAAACAATTAATACAATATATATCATATAGGAGTATGTGTATGGTATCTGATAAAGTTTAAATGGATATAAAAACAGAAGTAAACTAATAATACTACTTACTATAAAAACATGATGTAATCGCATACTCCATATAGATGGATAATTCAGTAATAAAAATAAATCAAGTTTTTTATAAAAATTCAAATATTTTAATATTTTCATTTCTCATCCTTAAATAAAATTCGTGTTGAGGTACTTATATCTCTAAAATATTTAATTTTAATTTTTTGTGAAGACTTGAACAAATGAAGTAAAAAATATTTTTCTGAAATATCTAAAGAGACTTGAATAATAAAACTATTACTTGATACTTGAATAGATTTAATCTCTATTTCGTTAAGAACTAATTCTAATTCCTTTCTATCTAAGTTGCAAATCAACTCAAAGGTATTATATTTTCTATTTTTTGCAAATTCTTGTATGTAGCCATTATATTTAGCTTTTCCATTAGATAAAAAAATAATTTTATCAGCTATATTTTCAACCTCATATATCTGCTGAGTTGTTATAATTATTGATATAGGATTTCTTTGTGATTGAGTCAAAAATTTTAATTCTCTTAAAAATTTTTCTTGACTTCTCATATCAAGATTGGCTAATGGCTCATCAAGAATTAATAGTTTTGGACTCCAAACAAGTGCCTTTGCAAGTGCAAATCTCATCTTATAACCACCTGATAAGGTATTCCATTTATTTGAAATTTGTTTTTCTAAGCCTAATCTATGAATAATAAACTCAACTTCATCAATATTTTGTTGACCATATATTCCTTTAATTGAAGCAATATAATGTAAATTATCTTTTAATGAACCGTGCCAAGGAGAAAGTTCTTGTTTTATGTAGGCAATATCTTGTTTTATTTGAAAATAGCTATTTATTTTTTTGTCTTTATTCTCAAAATTATATTCTATCTTCCCCTCTGTTTTTTGTAACTCTCCTGCAATTAAATTAAGTAATGTTGTTTTTCCATTTCCATTTTCTCCTACAAGAGCTAATATTTCTCCTATCTTTATGTCTATATCAATTGGATGAAGTTGAAATCCTATTTCTTTATTTTTATAAACTTTTGAAACTCCTTCACATTTACATAAAATTTTGCCATTAATATCTTCTATTTTATTTTTATTAAAGAGAAATATCATTTTAGCTTTTTCTCTTTCAGTACAAATATTTTGATTGACAAGATTAATATTTTCAACTGAAGCTTTATCTATAGTAGTATCATTAATATTTTGATTATATTCCTCATGAATAACATCTAAAAATTCTAATAAACTACGAGATAATCTTTGTAATTTTCTTGTATCCTCTAAAGTTTTACCTCCAAGTTGTCTAATTTCTTCATTGATTGCATTGTATTGTTGTTTATAAATAATTGACTCATTTATTTTTTCTTGACTTGAAAATTCTTTAGCAAAGTCCATTATTCTTGATGTTGCAATATTTAATTCATTTGCAACAATATAATCGATAACTTCTTTTTTTCTCTCTTTAATAATCGAAAAATTATTAACCACATTTTTCTCCTAAAATCTCCAAAAACTCAAATAAACTATTTTTTAATAATCTCATCTCTCTTTCTGTGTCAGATGTTTTCCCAAATTTTCGTATATCATCATTTAGAGCTTTTACACTACTCTGATGAAGTAATGCTTCTCTTCTAAAGCTTTTATTTTTAGAATAATCAGTTACAAACTGAACTATCATTTTTGTAGCCATTATCAAATCATTTAAAATAATAATATCTTCAATTTCTTGCAATTTTTTTTTATTTGTTGAAATAATATTAAAAAAGTTAAATTTATTGAAACTCTTTTCAAAAAGTTCAGGAATATCTACTTCACCTTTATATTCTGTCTCTAACCGAACAATAGCTTGATTCAAAGCATTATCTATACTCTTGTCAGTAAAAATACTCCCATAAAATGTTTCAGCAAAAGCTATAGCTGTTATATCATTAATTTGTCTCTTCATGCCTATGACATAATCAATATGAGAACTTATAGCTTTAGTTTGACTAATAGAGTGACAAGCACTTAAAAAAACTAATTTTACGCTCTTGGTTGTCAAAAATAGTTTTTCTAAACTCTCTGTAGATAGTAGCTCATCCATATCTCCACTACTATCTGTTAATCTTAACTCTCCATCTTTTGTTCCGTGTCCTGTAAAATGGACTATATGAGGTTCTACTTCATTAATCGCACTAATTATGTCATTGATTCGTACTGCAAATTTTGGAACTAATTGTATATTATCTCTAATACTACTTTTACTTATAACATTTTCAATAATTCGATACTCCTCATCAGGAGATAAATCTTGATGAGGGTTAGCAGATAAAAAGAGAATTTTTAATTTCATTTACTATCTTTTTTACTTTCAAAATAAGCTTTTGCTAAAGCAATTAAATCAGCATTATATTTTCGCCTTATGATTTTTTTAGTTTTTGTCGTTCCATCTTTTTTATTCACTTCTCTCTCTACTATCTCTTCACTTGGTTTAAATGCTCTTATTAAATCTCTTGCCAAGAGAAAAGCTATAATCGTACCTATTTCTTTATACTCTATAAGGGCTGCTATCCCATCTGTCACAATAGTAATATCTTTTGCTATATTTTTTCTATTTTGAGCTAAAATCTCTTCTATTTCAGTAGCAAACTCATCACTATTTTCTACTAATATTTTTAGTAATTCTCTAAGTATCTTTACTTTTTCACTATTTAAGTCTGTAGTCTCAGCTGAAAGTTCACTCTGCTTATCATCAACAGTATCTTCAAAAAAATCTTGATTTAGTGTTGAAAAAATAAGAGAGATTTTCTCTGCTTCAAAAAAGTCTATTTTTCGTATTAATTTTTCATTATTTGACATTTGTTCCCTTTTTTAGTATGGATTTCCAATAAAAACATAAACAAACCAATAAAAAGGATGCTTAAAATCTTTATTACTTTTAATTCTACAGATATAAGACTGAAAAGCTCTTGATTTTGATTGTTTATTTTCTATCCAATCTTCATAAAAAAATCTAATATGTGTATCTTGGCTATTTGTTACACCAGTGAAGCTATTAAACAGTGTCAATATCATTGACTTTGTACCACTGTAGAAAAGTCCTCTACTTAATCCTATAAGCTCATCTCCTGCTTCATTTTTATTCTCCCCACTAACACAAGCACTTAGAAAAACCAATTCAAAGTTACCTTTAAACTCTTTTACTAAGTTATCAACTGTTACGGTTGTATTAGCTACTTTTTGGTCATTTTCAATTTTTTTATAGTATTCACTTAAATCTTTTGATTGTTGTAACTCTTTTAAAATATTTGGAGGCATATATAGCATTATAGAAGATTTCATAGGGTTCTCTTTAGAAGCATACCCATGTGACGAACAGTGAAAAATATTATAATCTTCATTATTTCTAAAGAAATTCTCTTTGGTTGCATCTTCCCCTAAATAATCAATGCTTTTTGTAAAGTAATCTTCATAGCTTAAATCAATAATTTCACTAACAAACTCGAAAGAGTTTTTACTATCTTTAAAATCAACCCCAATCCCCTTAAAATTAAACTCTTTAGGTCTCTCTTTACTCTTGTTTACAAACTGCAAAACTGAAGCACTAGGGAGATAGCTACATGCAAAACTATCTATAATATCTCTATCTTTGTATCTCATAGCATGAAGGGGTAAATGATGCAAAGCACTAAATGGTACAAAGTAGATTAGCTCATAACCTTCTATATCAGACATTAATTCATCAGAAAAAATCTTATTTCCAATCTCATAAAACTTTGTTCTCTTTTCTAATTTGATATGCTCAAGATATTTACGTTCATAGTTATGCTCTTTCCACTCACTATATAGGTCTCGTATCTCCTTAACACACTCTAGAACATCCTCTTCATTGAACTTAGCTTCAAATACTATTGGTTCATCATCTTTGATATATCTCTCTTCCCAATCTTGACGAATTACAAAAATAATCGTCTTCTCATCTGTCGTCAAAAACTCTAATAAGACTGATTTCACATATACTCCTTTATATCTCTATAATCTCTGATATCTAAAGTCTTGTTTGGTACTATATCTCTCAAAGTTGCTGATTTACTACTCTCCAAAAAATATATTGATAGATTATACTCTTTTTGTTGGTATAAAAAGAGTGAAGCTTCCAAAAGATATCTATATTTATCCTTGAAAAAATCAACCCTATCTAAACTATCCCTATTTAGGCTAGAGACTCTAAGCTTTTCTAAATAGTAAGCCATCTTCTCATAGTACTCTATGGCTATTTTATCTAAATGGAGTTCTCTATAAAAATCCCCTGCTTGTGAATAGGCTAACCAATACTCTATATAGTTATTTTTGTTGATACTAAGATTTAGAAATTTATCAAAATATATATCAAAACCCTCTCTATCTTTTTGTATTTTAAAAAGTTCTAAAGTTAATCCCAAAAATGTATGAAGTAAAAAAGAGTTATGTTCATACTCTAACCCCTCTTCTATTTTTGGTACCAACTCTTTTGCCTTATCATAGCTATGCATTGAGACCAATAGATTATACTTAGCTACCAAGAGGTTTGGTAACTCCACAGATAATCCAAAATCTTCTATCATATAACAATATTTTAATGCCATATCAAAGTTACCCATTATCCTATATGTATCTATAAGATTATGAAGAGCCTGTTCTATCCCCTCTTCATACTCTTCATAATAAGCTATCTCTAGGCTTACTCTTGCATATATAACTGCTTTATGATATATGTTCATTGCCAAATATATCTCACTTAGTACTTGATATATCTCATATATTTTTTCATCAGATTTTTTTATGCTACAGATAGCCAATCTCCTAGCTTCAAGATACTTATCATTCATAAAAAGAATATCTAATTTCAGAGGGATTATCAAATCATAACTCATATCATCAGTAGGATATTTTTGAGCTAGATTTAGTGCTATTAGTGCCTGGTTGTAGTTTTCATTGATATTTTGTGAGATAGCTATAGAGAGATAGACAGACAGACGCATAATTATCTTCTAGCTTATATCTCTTGGCAACTTTTAAAGCCTTTAGATAATAGACTCTACTCTTTTTGATTGAAATCTCTCTATCTCCTCGTTTGAGAAGGTATGAGATATATTTTATTGATAAAGATTTTATGATATATTTCATTTAGGATCTCTACTACTCATATCTCCACAATAGTAGCTCCTAGATTGCCAGATACTCTGTAGAACTTCTCTATCTTTGGGTGCTCTTTTAGGTATTGTGTGACTAGTTTGGCTAGTACTCCTCCGCCTGTGCCGTGGATTACCTCTACTTCGTTTAGTCCGTTTAGCATAGCGTCGGATATAAACTTGTCTAGCCTCTCTATCGCCTCATCTCCGTACATTCCTAGTAGTTTGATAGAGATTGATGCTCCACTCTTCTCTACGCTACTTGTAGCTTTTGGTGGTTTTGGTTTGGGTAGTTTGATTGGTTTGGCAGAGAGCTTTAGGTCTGCTAGAGGTACTCTCATCTTGAGTCCATCTATGCTGATGGTGGCTTCTTTGTTTTTGATGGAGAGTAGCTCCCCTTGGTGAGAGCGATATTTGATCCTATCACCTATGGATAGATTTTGAGGAGCTTTTGGTGTGGTTTTTGGTTTGGCTTGGAGTTTGTGTTTGTGAGCTTCGTTGAGTAGTCGTCTGCCATCTGAGCTGTCTTTGGTTTTGAGTGCTTTTTGGGCTCTCTTGGTGGCTGCGTTGTCTCTGTTTTCTAATGTG
>Ga0256826_1002483_pt1 | contig 11210 bp, 12 predicted proteins | sample CV79metaG_FD_185975 | JGI IMG/M metagenome (GOLD analysis project Ga0256826, IMG submission 185975) | Hydrothermal vent microbial communities from East Pacific Rise, Pacific Ocean - CV79 | ecosystem: Environmental > Aquatic > Marine > Hydrothermal vents | place: Pacific Ocean: East Pacific Rise... | reverse complement strand
TCCTAAGTTTAAGTAAGTTAAATAGAGTGTAACAGCAGTAATAATGACTACAGAAAAGGTTGCATATTGTATACCCTTTATTGATGAAGTGTAGATAATAAGTGGTAAAGTAACAGATAGAAGTAGTGATACATTTTGAATAGGAATAAGAACTTGAAATGTATAAGAGATTAAAGCAAAAAAGAGACCAATTAAAATAAGTTCATTAAATTTTGTCTGTTTAAAATGTGCATATAGTAGTAATAGGGTTGGTACTAATAAGACTTGACCCATGATATTTCCAAACCACCAAGAGAAAAAGTTTTTTCCAAAATCTGCAATATTAATAATAGAAAAAGTAGTTAGAATAAAATTACCTAAGAGAGCAGAGAAAGGTTGTAAGACAAATATAATTATAGCAATAAGTCCAAAAACATCTTTTGTTGTAGAGAGTTTTCTGTCTAGCTTAAAATAGTTGAAAAGGGTAACTGCTAAAAGAGCTTCAATTGAATTAATTAGCGCAATGCTAAGACCAGCTAAAATAGGGAGGCTACCATAAGTGAGTAAAAATTGTCCAACAAAAATAGCAAGCCACATCCCACGACCAAAAAGTAAAATACTGGTTAATGCAAGACCTTCTGCAGCAAAGATAACTACAGTTACAATACTATTGTCACGAGAAACTGCGAAACTTATCTCTCCTAAAACATAATAAAGAGTAGCAACAATAGTAACTTGAATGATATAAAGAAGTTTAGTATTGGCTAGTTTGGAGGGGATTAGTGCTTTAATAAAAATTCCTTTTAGTTTGTTAGATAAGCTATTCTATAGGAAAAAGTGTTAAGTGCATTAAGATAGAAAAGAAAAATTTAGATTCTTTTTTTTTAGTTACAGAAATCAACAGTTCAGAGGAATGTAGGATTATTTGATGTTAAAATGAAGTATCACGCTAACATCAGAGATAGGGAGTTTCCCTTTCATAGAATTTGGAATACCTATAGGGAAAGTTCTTTCTAGTGTCTTACGTATACTTTTATGAAAAACAGTTTTCCCATTAATAAAACGAATATTTGCTATTTGACCATATTGTGTAATGTCAAAACGTACTTTTACAGCACCTTCTATATGTCTTCTTAGGGCAATTTTTGGGTACTTTTTATTGGCAATAATTTTGGCTCGAACATTTCTTAAAAACGCTCTTTTTGCTCTTCCATTATCGCTACTTACTTTAGGGGCAACAGTTACCTTTGGTGCTTTTTGTACAATAGGTGCTGGAGTAGAGTAGTGAGGTTTAGGGGTAGGAATAACTCTTTTTTTAGGTACTACTTTTGGTTTACTTTTTTTAACTACTTTTTTTACAACTTTTTTAGGTTTAACCTTTTTAATGATTTTTTTTGGCTTAGGTTTTTTTATTATTGGTTTCTCTACTTTTTTAACGACAGGTGTAGGAGGCACAATCTCTTTTTCTATAGGCTCAGGAGTTGGTTTTGTTACTTTCTCCACAGGTTTAATGGGTGAGATAAGTACAACTTTAATGACTTGAGAGGAGGGTGCTTTTAAAATTTTCTCTACTTGAAGGAGAGAAAGAAAAAGCAAGCCCAAAAGAACAAAGGCTAAAGTGCTAATAAGAAAAGAGATTAGATAGCGTTGCTGACTCATTTTTTGGTAATAATTCCTAAGTTTTCATATTCATGCTTTTTCAAAATATCTAAAATAAAGACAAAATTATCAAACTTTGCATTTTTGTCTGAGTAGAGGTGAATGGGGCTTTTTTTATTATGCTTGAGTAATAAATCTTCTACATCATCATGAGCAATCTTCTCTTTATCAAAATAAATCTCACCGTTCTCTTTAATGGAGATTTTGAGCTCTTTTTTAGGCTTCTCTTTAATCTTACTTGAACCAGTAGGTAAGTCAAGTTTAATGAGACCAGTCTGGATGAATGATGCAGTGGTTAAAACAATAACCAAAAGCACCAACATAATGTCAATAAAGGGAACAACGTTAATGGTGTCAAACTTTGCAGAGCGTCGCATTAGTTTTCCTTGTTGTGAATGATCCACTTGTTGATGAGTACTTCTACTTTTCTGTTCAGATGGTTGTAGAAGAAAATTGCAGGAATTGCCACAACAAGACCCATAGCTGTAGCTTTTAGTGCTAGTGCAAGAGAAGTCATAATATTTTGAACATCCATATCAGCTGTTTGTCCCATGGTGTAAAAAGTAATAATAATTCCAAGAACCGTACCAAGCAAACCAATATAAGGTGCATTTGCTCCAAAACTAGAGATAATTGAGAGGTTATTGGTTACCTCAAGCTCTAGTGCTTCCATGGTATTATATTTTTCAATCTTGATGTTTCTATAGCAAAGTAGACGTTCAATCCAGAAGAAGAGTGTTAAAAAACTCATAAATGCTAAAAGTCCAAGTACACCATAGTCAACAATTTGACTTAGTAGTTCGATATTCATGTTTTTCCCTCAAGTTTTATTGTAGATATTATAATATAAATAAATGAGAGGAAAATGAGTTTATGGACTTTATGCTTAGTTTAATTGTGAGGAGTATCTTTTGTGTACTAAAAGGGAGATAGAAAAAATATTGTACCAAATTTAAAATTTTTTTGGTACAAATATTAACTAAATACTTAAGCTTTTTTTTCAGCTTCTATCTGAGCTTCATAAGCCATAATCTGCTGACGAACTTCATTTATCTGTTCTGGAGTGACACCTTCATCACTTGACCATTCTACAGCTACATCTTCTCCATACTCTTCACCTAATTGCTCTACTTTTTGAGCATATTCGTTGATGTCAAGACAGATAATTCTGTTTTCAGGACTCTCTTCTTTTGAAGTGTCTGAAAGTTCAATATACCAACGACCTATAGGATTACTTTTTATAACTGACTCAATGACTGTCATCTATACACCTCCGTGGAAATCTTTCTTTTTAAGGTCACCATTGTAGATAATGTCACGAACATCAATAGAGTCCATGTTAAGCATATCTGGGACAACCTCTGCATCTTCTAGGTCTTTAATTGCTGTTTCAAGTTCTTCTTGGTATGTTTGCATCATGTCTGCTGCTAAGACACCTGCTGTTTGTTGAATGGCAACTAATTTTTTAATCTCCTCTTCAACACCTGTACCTTCAACAGTTACAATCATTTTACCTCTCTCTTTGTCTCCAAAGTGATAGTCACAAATACCTTCTTTTTCTAAAGTTGCTTTTAACTCATCGTAGTTGTCTGGTAATACCTGAATTACAATACTTGATACGTTCATTTTTTTCTCCTTTGTTATTGAAGTAACGGACAAGCACGGGGGCGTTGTCCCTACATACTTATTGTTTGGTTAAGTCCCACACCATAATGGTGTTGTCATCACTTGCTGAGTAGATAACATTTTCATCTTTAAAGAGTATAACATTAAGTGTACTCTTTTGCCCTTTAAGCAGGGCTATTTTACTTTTGCTCGCTGTGTTATAGACAGAGAGATTATTTTTTTCATCCATGCTAAAAATAACTTTTGACGCAGATGGACTTAGTGCTGTTGAGTAGATTAAGAAATTACCTTTAATGTAATCTCCTTTCCCACTTGAAACATCATAGAGTGACCCTCTTTGGTCTTGTCCTGCTCCAGATATCATCCCTTTTTTAAAGTCAACACGATAGACATTATCTACATTTTGACCTTGTAGCTCTTTTAGAATTTTTCCACTTTGAACATCTACTACATTAAGAACACCACTTTCACAAGAGAAGACAACTTGACTCTTATCTTCATTGAGTGCAAAATCAGAAAACTTTGACTCACTCAATTGAACACGATAACGCTCTTTTTTATTTTTAATATCTAGCAGTGCGACTTCGTTACTTAAAAATCCTAATAAAATATGATTTTCATCAATAAATCGTGCTTTAATAATTGCCTCTTTATCTTTTGCTGAAAGAAGTTGAGTCAGATTATTGTCATAGACAAAGAGATTAGAGTACCCACCTTTACCACTGTCACTAAGTAAAAGATATTTCTCTTTAATGACATCGGTACTCATTACTCTAGCTGGGAGTATATCTCCCATAAAGTCCTTAATATCTGGAATAGATACTTCTTTAATCTTCTTTTTCTTTGAGGTGCTATAGACCTCTATATGCCCCATATCTGTGGCAATAACCAAGTTGTCACCTGAAAGTACCATATCTTTGGCTGTTCCATTAACTTCTATGGTATAAATAGGGGCTAATTCCGTTACAGACCAAGCACCTATGGTTAAAAGAGCAAGAAGGGTTAAGGTTTTCACACTATCTCCTCAACCAAATCGAGAACCAAAGAGGTAAGCTCCTCCTCTTCAAGTTCTGTCTTAACTCCATAGAGGTCTTTTTCACTGGCTAAAAAGTTTATGAAAGTATCTTTATCATGAAGCTTCACCATAAACTCTTCCATTTTTGCTTCACCCAATGCATTTTGAATTGGTTCTGCAATATAGATAACATAGTTGTACTCTTCAAAGTCAAACTCATACTCTTCTGAGTCATAATCTTCATAATTGTGGTCAATACTCAATAGATGACGTAATTCTAACTCTTTGTCCTCTAATTGATTGAACAGTTTTGGGTATTTTGCTGGTAAACTCATCTTTTCTCTCCTTTGATTTCTATTTACTGATAACGGACAAGCACGGGGGCGTTGTCCCTACAGTTCTAATACTCTAAAATTTATCACTTGGGTTGGACAACGTGCAATACAGAATCCACACCCTGTACAGCGACTCTCATCAATGACTGGGTTAAACATGCCATTAAAGAGTATCGCATCATCAATACAAGGCTCCTTACATGAGTTACATATTACTCCTTGATGTGCCACACACCCTTCGTAACTAATGCGAAACATAGCATTTATTTTTTCGGAGCTAGTAATGTTCTCTAGTGACAGTACATTGGCTTCACAAACATTGGCACATTCATCACAAAAGGTACATCCATTTTTAGAAAAATCTAGGGTAGGTGTACCATCTTCTAGTATGACTATTATCTTCTCATCACAAAAAGTAGCACAAGCTTTGCTCTCGCAACTTGGACACTCGCTCTGAAAAGTAGACTCATTAGAACCATAAGGGGGGCGAACAACAAGAGGAATCTCCTCTTGTTGGTTCTGTTGAGTTAATGGTTTTGTAAAAGATTTAAAAAAATCCCTTCTACTTGCCACTACTCTACACCCTCATTCATTGCATCTGCAAGAGTTGAATGACCTTTAAGTTTGTCTGTAAGACCATCTGACTCAAATGTATTACCCACTACTGTATCTGTTTTAGACTGAGGAGCATGACATTGTGAACAGTTAAATCTACCTTGGTAAAGTTTATCTGATTTTTTAGCTTTAGCAACTTTAATATCACTAACATTTCCAAGGTCAGCATTCATACCAACTGTTTTACCTTCTTTAACCAACTCACCATCTTTAAGTTCAGTTGTTGGTCTATAGTTTGTAAAGTGAGAAACAGGAATTGGAGTTGCACCCATACCTTTAGCAGCCTCTGGCATGTGACATCCAATACACTGGTTATTGTCTTGTTTAATTGGTAACAATCCATCTACTGAGTGAGGAATCATTGGTGGTGCATTAACAAATGCTCTTTCAAATCTAGTTGAAGATCCTGGTGCAGGTCTAGAGTAATCTGTTTTTACACCAGTAGTTTCATCTTTCTCACTGTAAAGATCTGTTTGTCTAAGACCTAAAGTAAGTTCAGAAACTACTTTTTTGTTTCCTAAATCTTCTTTATCAAGTCTTTTTGCATCTCTCATTTTAGAGTTGATATCTAAAAGTTCAGCTTTAGCTGGAGCTGCTGCAGCTACAGGTGCTGCTTTTGCTGCTGCTGGAGCAGCTTTAGTAGCACCAGCACCTTTAATTGAGTCTGCAATTGCTACCATATCAGCATCAGATAATGCTGCAACTTGACCTGTCATCATTCCTTTTGCTGCACCACCATAAGAGCCATCTTTGTAGCCCTTAAGTGCTTTAACGATATCGTCTTTAGACATATCCTTAACAATTTTTGACTTACCCATTGCCTTGTTTTCAAAACTCTTACCATGACACCCTGTACATGCTGCTGTACTAGCAGCATAGAGTGCAGATGAAGCAAGTAGTGAACCTAAGGTTAATACTTTTAATACTTTAATCATTATTTCTCCTTCATTTAATTTTTATTTATTTTGTAAAAGAACGTATACTAAACCCTAAGGCATCATCGTTACAGACATCAACACAGCGACCACAGTTGGTACACTCTCCATCTGTTACAGATATACTCTCTTTATTTATCATATATAAAACCTGATTTTCAGGACAAACTACCTTACAATCCATACAGTTTGTACAGTTTGTGTGGTCATGTTCAACCCTAATAATACTCTTAGAACCAATTAGTGAATAGGCTGCACCAAGAGGACACAAGTGTCCACACCATCCATTTCTAACCCCAAAAAGGTCAAAAAGGAAAATGGCAATAATAACTGAAATTCCTGCACCAAAACCAAAGACAATACCTCTTTGCATAATGGTAATAGGACTCAGTACTTCAAAGGCAGCAACACCCACTACAGCAGAGACAATAATTCCAAGCACCATAATCCAATAACGTGTTCTTCTTTTTAAAAAACGATAATTTACCTCTTCCTTATCTAGCTTTAGTTTTCGTCGAAGCCAGTTTGCTAAGTCGGTCACCATATTAATAGGACAGACCCACGAACAAAAAGCTCTTCCTCCAACTACCATATAAAAAACAGTTATTATCAACGCTCCTAAAAGAACATCAGCACCTAAAATAAATCCTGATGCCAACACTTGAACTACGGTGTAAGGATCAGCCAAAGGAATCAAACCAAATAGACGAGAAGCACCAAAAGTACCCTCTAGCATATGCCAACCATAGGCATTTGCTCCAAAGTATAAAAAGAGAATAGTAAACTGTGTTACCCTTCTAAGGAGTAAATATTTAATATTTTTCATTAATAATCTACCTCCATATTAAGATAATCAGAAGCCTCTTTTTCACTTCGTTCATTTTTAGTTTTAATCTCTTTAGCGTTACCTACACGCTCTTGATCTTTTTTATCCCAACCTTTAACGTAGTGGTCGCCTGCTCTTCCTGTTGAATGTTCAGTAGGAAGAACAAATATCGCAGGTTTCTCTGTTACACATGCTTTCTCACAGAGTCCACAACCCGTACAAATGTCAGATTGAACCACAGGAAGCAAAAATGCATGTTTCCCTGTACGTTCGTTTTTCTGATACTTTAACGTAATTGCTTCATCTAAGAGAGGACAAGCTCTATAACAAGCGTCACATTGTATGCCCCAAAAGGCAATACATGACTCTTTGTGTACAACTGCCAAGCCCATTCGAGATTTATTAATGTCAAGCTCTTCTTCTTTGTTGAGAAGGCTTGGCATATCTAAAGCTCCTGATGGACAGACAGGGACACAAGGAACGTCATCACACATGAAACAAGGAACATCAGTTGGAATAAAGAATGGAGTTCCAATCATCTTATGGTCTCCACCTTTTGCCATCTGTAGTGTACCTGGTCTTTTACTACCATCTTTGTTTTTATTACTATCTCGGTTTTCACACGCCTCAGCACAAAGTCCACACTTAATACACGCTTTAAGGAAATCATCCTCAGGCAATGCACCAGGTGGTCTAAGTACTAAAGGTGATGCTTTTACCTCATCACTATAGCCACTCCACAACAATCCACCAAGAGCTGTAAGACCTACGCTTTGAAGAGTCGTTGCCATAAACTTTCGTCTATTGTTGTTAGAGTTAGCCATTTAGTTACGCCTTATAAATTTTTACTGCACACTTCTTGTAATCTGTCTGTTTAGACATTGGACAAGTAGCATCAAGACATACTTTGTTAATGAATACTTTTTCATCAAACCAAGGTACAAACACAAGTCCTTGAGCTGGTCTGTTACGACCTCTTGTCTCAACTCTTGCTTTAACTTTACCTCTTCTTGACTCAACCCAACAAAGTTCTCCACGTTTAAGACCTTTATTTTTAGCATCTTTAGGGTGCATGTAACATAATGCTTCTGGAACAGCTCTAAATAGCTCTGGAACTCTCATAGTCATTGTACCTGAGTGCCAATGTTCAAGAACCCTACCTGTACATAACCAAGTATCGTAATTTGCATCTGGCATTTCCGGTGGATCCATGTATGGTCTAGCAAAGATTTTCGCTTTGTTTTTAAGCGCTAGTTTACCTTTTGCTTTATCTGGACCTTTTAAGCTACCTTGGAGAAGGTTTTTAGCCAATGGACCATAGAATGCGTGAGTTGAACCGTTTCCAGACTCTTTAACAGCTTTTGCTGCATATGGGTCATACTTCGCGTTAAATCTCCACTGTGTCTCTTTACCATCAACAACTGGCCATTTAAGTCCACGTACTTTGTGATAAACTTCAAATGGTGCCAAGTCATGTCCATGACCTCTACCAAATGATGCATACTCTTCAAAGAGGTACTCATGAATCATAAATCCATAACCTTCAAAGACTTTACCATCAGAACCTTTTACATTTCTGCTATCTCCAAGAACTTCAGAGTTATCATAACCTTGTTGAGGGAATGAAGCAGTATCTACTTTGTACTCTTTTGCACCTTTGTTAGCAAAAAGAATATCATACATAGTTGTATCTTCTTTGTATCCCATTTTAAGAGCATCTGCAATAACATTTGGAAGCTTTTTAGGGTTACCTTTTTTATCTTTACCTCTTAGTGGTTGTTCACCCCAAAGATCTTTAACTGTAAATCTTTTTGAGAACTCAACCCACTGCCATGTATCAGACATTGCATCACCTACAGGAAGAACTTGTTGTCTCCAGTGTTGTGTACGTCTTTCAGCATTTCCGTATGCACCCCATTTTTCATAAATCATCGCTGAAGGAAGAACAAGGTCAGAAACTTTCGCTGAAATACCAGGGTATCCGTCAGAAGTAACAATAAAGTTGTCCATCTCTCTAGCAGCTTTAATCCAGTGAGAAGCAGAAGCAGAATCTTGGTAAGGGTTACAAACGTTAACCCATGCAAATTTAACTACACCATCTTCAATATCTCTATGGATTTTCATGATGTGTTGGTTACCTACTGGGTTCAATGTACCAGCTGGAACTCCCCATACTTTTTCAGCGTGAGCTCTATGTTTAGGGTTTTTAACCATCATATCAGCAGGAAGTCTGTGTGCAAATGTACCAACTTCTCTAGCAGTACCACAAGCAGATGGTTGTCCTGTTAATGAGAACGCACCAGAACCTGGAAGAGCTTGTTTATTTAATAAGAAGTGAACATTGTAAGAAAGTGTATTTACCCAAGTACCACGTGTATGTTGGTTCATACCCATTGTCCAGAATGAAACTACTTTTCTTCCTTTTTCAATGTAAAGATCAGCTAAAGCTTGAAGTTTTTTCTTAAATCCTTCAATATCTTCGTTTGGATCACCTTTAGCAATTTTTGCTACATAATCAAGTGTATATGGCTCTAAAGATTTTTTGTAATCTTCAAAAGAGATATGCCAGTGCTTAAGTGTACCTGGAGTGTGTTTCATCTCATCACCCTCTTTGTAACCAAATGGCTCAAGAGCAGGTCCCTCTTTAGCAGAAACTGTTGTTTTCATCTCTTTATCGATAGTTTCCATTTCAAGAGCAGTGTACTTACCATCTTTAAGTGACTTTTCACCTGCTCTTCTCATACCATAACCAATATTTACTGGTCCAGCTGTAAAGACAAGGTTTTTGTCAACAAATGGCCAATCAATAATATCTTCTTTACCACCACCTTTTTTGTCTCTGTAAACAATTTCACGAGCGATATAGTTCCAAAGTGCAAGGTCTGTATTTGGAGAGAAAATAATGTTAATATCACCAATATCACAAGTTCTATGTGTATAAGTTTGGATATTAACGATTTTTACTTTATCAGGATTAGAAAGTTTTCTGTCAGAAACACGTGACCAAAGAATTGGGTGCATCTCTGCCATGTTTGAACCCCAAGTAACAATGGTATCTGTAATTTCAATATCATCATAACAACCAGATGGTTCATCAACACCAAATGTTTGATAGAAACCAACAACAGCAGAAGCCATACAGTGACGAGCATTTGGATCAATTGCATTTGAACGGAATCCACCCTTCATCATCTTTTGAGCTGCATACCCTTCCATTACGGTGTATTGACCAGAAGCAAATACTGCTACACCTTCAGGACCAGAAGCCTTAAGCGCTTTTTTAGCATGGTGTTCCATCTCATCAAAGGCACGTTCCCAAGATACAGGTTTAAATTTACCATGCTTGTCGAACTCACCTTTATCGTTCATACGAAGTAAAGGTGTTTTAAGTCTATCTGCTCCGTACATAATTTTAGCATTAAAGTAACCTTTAATACAGTTAAGTCCTCTGTTTACTGGTGCAGCTGGATCCCCCTTAACTGCAACAATCTTACCATCTTTGGTTGCAAGCATAATCCCACATCCAGTACCACAGAAACGACAAGCTGCCTTGTCCCATCTCCATTTAGACTCAGTCTCTTTAGCCTTAGCTTCTGCTTCTTGTGGAACGGCAATTCCCACAGCAGATGCTGCTGCCACAGCTGCTGAATTCTTTAAAAATTCTCTTCTGTTTAATGACATTCTTTCTCCTATTAGATAAAATTTTGACATAATAAGGATAACACTTTCAAAAATACCAGTTATTGATTTAGGTCAATAAAAGTACAAATATTAGTGTAAATTATGATAATAATCAATTTTATTAATAGAAAATGTTTTTTTTAGAGTGAAATTCTTGATTTTAGTTTTAGATACAATGAGTTTTTTGTAAAAAAGAGAGGTGAAAAAAATGAAATTTATTATTATATTAGTGTTGATTTTAATTGTAACTTTATTGGTTCTTTATGGGACTTATGGAAAAAGTAGAGAAGTAGAACCTTTTGTTGTTAATGAGGGTGAAGTAGAGGAGTCTGATATGCTGACTCTTCTTAGCATTAACATGGCACATGGTAGAGGTTCTGGTCGTAACCAAATGTTTCAGTCAAATAAGCTAATTAAGAGCTATGTAGATAAGATTGCACAGCTCATAAAAGAGCATAATGGTGACATTGTTGCCTTACAAGAAGCAGATGCTCCTTCTTGGTGGAGTGGAGGTTTTTCTCATGTCAACAGAGTGGCAA
>Ga0256826_1002482_pt1 | contig 11214 bp, 8 predicted proteins | sample CV79metaG_FD_185975 | JGI IMG/M metagenome (GOLD analysis project Ga0256826, IMG submission 185975) | Hydrothermal vent microbial communities from East Pacific Rise, Pacific Ocean - CV79 | ecosystem: Environmental > Aquatic > Marine > Hydrothermal vents | place: Pacific Ocean: East Pacific Rise... | reverse complement strand
CATTAGTCGTGAGAAAACTGTTTTATGCTCCCAGAAGGGTGCTCCGACAACTTCAAAAGGCAGAGTCGTCCCCCGCCCTTCCGAACAGTTCGTACCCTCCCATATCACCTGTCCCGGATAGACCAGTGCCGTTTCAGGAGTAGGCATATTGGGTGATGGTGCAATCCACGGAAAACCAGTATCGCGAAAAAGCATATTCCGTGTCCACCCCTGCATGGGAACCACCGTTACATCTGCATTTATAGAAAATTCTGTATTTATTAACAATGCGAGTTCTCCAAAAGTCATACCGTGACGCATGGGGATCGGGAACAAGCCCACAAAAGAAGTGCAATCTTCCTGGAGAATATTACCCTCAACAGCCCCCCCAATGGGATTTGGTCTGTCCAGCACCAGCACCTGCTTTCCTTCAATAGCCGCTATCTGTAGACAATAGGCCATGGTATACAGAAATGTATACACCCGGGTGCCCACATCCACAATATCGATAAGAAGAAGATCAAGGTGGGAGAACATGGCAGCATCAGGTTTTCTTTTTTCCCCATAGAGACTGAAAACGGGCAGCCCGCTCACCGGATCAAGGTGATGATCCGATTCAATCATATTATCCTGTTTCTCGGAGAAGAATCCGTGTTGCGGAGAGAAGAGGCAGCGGAGCTGTCCGCCAAAATCCGCTCTCAACAGCTCCCTGGCATGAATCAGGTTTCTATCCGTTGATGCATGATTACAGAGAAGTCCCAGGCGTTTTCCCTGCAGAAGCTGCCGTACACTGCTCAGATTTTCAAGACCAATACGTATCATTCAGAGCTCGTAATTATACTTTAGAGTGGTATTCAATTTTAGACACATTGTGCTATTTTTGTGATGTTAGAAGTTTTTTACCTGGCCATCCACCATTTTACTTTTTACGAGCCTGGCAGTGTTCAGTAACTGAAAATTGAGCACTGAAAACGCATAACAACAAATGTCCAACTCACATTATTTTACTGTATATACGCAAAAAAAGAATATTGTAGCAACTACTTTACGAAATATGCCATCATTCAACAGTAACACTCTTAGCAAGATTTCTAGGCTGATCCACATCACATCCACGTCGGCTGGCAATTTCGTACGCCAGGAGTTGTGCCGGAATCGTATAGAGTATGGGATTCAATTCCTCGTGAACTTCCGGTAGATACAAGACATCGTCAGTGATGGTCTGTAACTGCTTATCGCCCCTGGTACCAATCAAAATCAAACGTCCCTGCCGTGCCTTAATCTCTTCCAGATTGGAGATTGATTTTTGATAGACACTGTCTTTGGGCGTGATCCCAAGAATGGGCATATCTTTGTCAATAAGAGCAATGGGACCATGCTTTAATTCACCGGAGGCATATCCTTCCGCATGGATATAGGATATTTCCTTTAATTTCAACGCACCTTCCAGAGCAATGGGGAAGTTTAAGCCCCTGCCCACAAAGAGAAAGTCACGGCTGTCGTAAAACTTCTCAATAAGCACTCGAATTGTATCCTGCAACAGCGGCAGTTCTTCTTCAATTACACTGGCCACCCGGATCAATTCTTTGCCAAGGAGCAGTCGCTGTTTTTGCTCCATGGTTCCTCTCTTCTCTGCAAGGTACAACGTGAAGAGAAAAAGAGCAGCGAGCTGGGAAGTAAAAGATTTGGTACTGGCCACACCAATTTCTGGACCTGCGTGAGTATAAATAGTTCCATGGGCTTCACGGGTCATTGTCGACCCCACCACATTACATATGATTATTATCTTTGAGCCAAGGTCTTTCGCCAGTCTGATCCCGGCCAGGGTATCTGCCGTTTCCCCAGACTGAGAAATGGCAACGGTGAGGACACGCTCATTAATAAGTAACTTTCTATATCTGAATTCTGAAGCGATATCCACTTCAACCGGAATCTCTGCCCAGCGTTCAATCCAGTATTTAGCGACCAGAGCCGCATGCCAGGACGTTCCACAAGCCACTAGGAATATTCTATCTATATTTTCAAGGTTCAGGTCACTGAGGTTCATCTCAGGAAGATCAACGCTGCCACTTTCAGGATTAATCCGCCCACTGACGGTATCGATAATGGCTTGGGGTTGTTCGTAAATTTCTTTGAGCATAAAATGCCTATACCCGCCTTTTTCGGCCATGGCAGCACTCCAGGTGATGGTCTTCGCTTCTCTTGCTACTTTTTCGCCACTCTTCAATGAATAGATCTGATAAGTACTGGCCTGCAGGACAACCAGCTCCTCATCATCAAGAAAAACAACCTGATCGGTATAAGGAAGAAGAGGCGGAATATCCGAAGCCATAAACCCGCCTTCTTTATCATGGATTCCAAGAACGAGAGGATTATGATTTCTGACTGCAATTAACGTATCCGGCATCCCTGTCCAGAGTACTCCCAGGGCATAGGATCCTTCCACCCGGGCAAGAGCTTTTGTTACCGCCTGTCGAAGATCATCCTCCAGATATTTTTCAATAAGGTGAGCCAGAACTTCGGTATCGGTTTCCGAGACAAAGGTGTGTTCCTGCTCAATTAGTTCATTTCGCAAAGAATGATAATTCTCGATAATACCATTGTGAACAACCACCAGATCCCCGCTACAGTCACTGTGCGGATGGGCGTTTTCTGTTGTGGGAGCACCATGGGTTGCCCAGCGCGTGTGGCCAAGTCCTATATGGGAAGGTGCACCTAAAACATCCTCCATTATGTTTTCAAGATTTTGTAACTTGCCTTCACTTCGGTATTTTTTTAATTCACCGTCCTGAAGAAAAACAATACCCGCAGAATCATACCCTCGGTATTCCAGACGTTTCAAGCCACCGAGTACCACTGGCACAAGGCGCCTTTTCCCGACATACCCAACTATTCCACACATTGACTTTCCTCAAAATTATTTTCACAAAGTGCTTAAATACCAAAAAATGACAGATAAATATGACAGAATAACATGTCAATTTTCATTTTTGCGAGTTTTTTCTTGTGACCTCTGAAAAAACAGGTATTTTTAGAGTAGAGAAAGCCACATTAGATAACTTTATACACTTTACAATTATATCATGAGCAATAGACAACGACTAAAAGAAATCATTCTGGAAAAATCATACCGTAAAGGCGAATTCACCCTGACATCAGGTAAGAAATCTGATTTCTACGTGGATGTAAAACAGACAAGCCTTTCGGCAGAGGGTGGGTACCTTTGTGGTAAACTTATCTTTGCACTGATGCAAAAAGCAGATGAGCCCATTCTTGCCGTCGGCGGAATGACCCTGGGAGCCGACCCACTGGTTACCGCAGTTTCCATTGCCAGTTTTCTGGAAGGAACCCCTATTCCGGCCTTTATTGTCCGCAAAGAAGCCAAAGGTCACGGAACCGAAAACTATATCGAGGGCTTAAGCAATATGGAACCTGGATGCAGGGTAACACTTCTTGAAGATGTTGTAACAACAGGCGGCACCCTGATAAAAGTTATAGAACGGGTTGAATCCCAAGGTTTTAAGGTGGTGCAGATTATCACCGTTGTTGAACGTCAGGAGGGCGGTGCGGCGGTGCTCGCAGAGGCCGGTTACAAACTGGAAGCCCTTTTTACCCGTGAACAACTCCTTAGCTGACACCATGAAATGTAGAAAATGTTTCGAAAAACTTGAGGTGGTACGCAGTTGCTGGCGTATTCGATTGCGTTGTACAGGATGTGCTCACGAATACCGGATTCATGAAGTTGCAAGTGATCTGGATTCGGAAACTGAGGAAATACTTGAGCGCTATACGGTGCTCATTTACGATTAAAAAAATCGTGATTTTAAAGCTTTTCTTCAAAAAAGTGCTCCCACTATTTCAGTGTTTTATTCTTTACTTTCAGACTGTTGCTCCATGACAGAAGTGAACTCTCACGTAAAAATAGGTATTTTTATCTATAGTAATTTTTTTCCCACGTATTAGGATGAAATATGCAGAGAGTGGATTGACCCAATAATGAGAATAAAGTGGTGGGGTTGTGCTAAATATTCAGGTATACTCCCACGAGAGGAAGCAAACTGATGTTAACTAATCAGCAATTCGAAATGCAGGTGCAAAAAACATTTGTGAAAACAAATGATACTGCATCGATCCGTTGCCCTGAATGTGCCCTTGTGAAAAATATTGCTGTTGGGAAATTTCGAAACGACAGCCACACGCTCAAAACCCGTTGCAGTTGCGACACCACTTTTCTTGTTTCCCTTGATTTCCGAAGACACTACCGAAAACTAACCAGGATTACAGGTATTCACACCATCATAGGTGTTCCTGGTGTCTACGGCCGGCGGATGCAGATCAACAACATTTCTCGTAGTGGTGTTAGTTTTTCCATGACAGGAAATCATGATATGAAAGTTGGTCAGAAGGTACTCCTCAATTTCAAACTCGACGACAAAAAGCGAACGGAAGTGACCAAAAAAGTTATTATCAGACGTATCCATACAGGAAGTGTTGGTTGCGAATACACTAATCAGACGCAAATTGGCAAAGATCTGAACTTTTACCTGCACCCCCCTGAATCATAGCTAAAAAGAAATTATTTTCCCCATCGTTTTCTGAGCTTCCACAAGAAAGGGTTGCAGAGTTTCTCGCTGCAACGCACTAATAGTAATGCCCTCCTTCCTCACATTCTTCAGTAAATTTTCATCACTTCCTACCTTGTCGCATTTGTTAAATAAAGTCAGTGTCGGGATACGGCCAAGATCGAGATCCTGCAATAAATCTTCGACAACTTTCATCTGATCACGAAAACAGGGATTAGAAAGATCCACTACATGCACCAGTAGATCAGCCTCTTCCAATTCTTCCAACGTTGCCTTAAAGGCCTGCAGTAAATCAACCGGCAGATTTATTATAAAACCCACCGTATCCGTTATCACCACTTCCATATCCAGAGGAAAACGCAGACGACGACTGGTAGGATCCAAAGTGGCGAACAATTTGTCTTCTGCCACAATATTACTTCTGGTAAGGGTGTTTAACAGAGTTGATTTACCAGCATTGGTATATCCCACCAGGGAGAGTACTGGCAGGTCTTTCTTTCTGCGTCTGGATCTACGACGATACCTCTCCTTACTTACTTTTCTCAACTCCCTTTTAAGCTTTGCCAGACGATCGTTGATGCGGCGTTTGTCAATTTCAAGTTTTGTTTCGCCAGGCCCCCTGGTACCAATACCACCAGTTAAACGGGAAAGAGCATCATCCCGGGAAGAAAGCCGGGGCAACAGATATTTGAGCTGCGCCATCTCAATCTGCAGTTTCCCCTCACGACTCAATGCTCGATGGGCAAAGATATCAAGAATCAACTGCGTCCGGTCAATAACCCGCAGTTCAGTGTGACTGGTGATGGATCTAATCTGAGAAGGATTCAATTCCTGATCAAAAATCAGTAAATTAGCATGTAACTGCAGAGCCCGAATCATGATATCTGCCAATTTCCCTTTTCCGAGTATAAGCCTGGGATTAATTTTACGACTTCGCTGTAAAAAGGTATCCAGCACCACAACATTATCGGAGAAGCAGAGTTTCACCAACTCATTCATAGATTCCTGAGTTCTTATTTTTGTCTGGCTGGAAACACTGACAAGTATAGCACGATCGCCTGTGGAATTAATTTTTTGACTGCCTGCCTTACGAACAAACTCACCCTCCAGGGCACGTATAAAGTCTTCAAATGAATCTTCTTGATTAGCAGGATGAACAGGAGGAAGAAAAACCCAGTTTTTCCCGTCACGGGAATCTGGCAGCAGATGAGCAGAATAAAGTTTTTCTGGTAGACCAGCATCATCTACCTTTAGAACGGAAAGAAGATCAAGACGAAGAAAAAGAAGATCCATCAGATCCTCATCACTGATATCTTCGCCCGCAAGGTGGGTATGCACAAGACGCAAACCCTTCAATCGTCCCTGACTGCGAATGTGAGAAAGGCTGGGAATCAAAATTCCCTTGAAATCTCCCACAATTACTGCTTCAACTTTTCCAGAACGCTGAAGCAGCAATCCAATCTGCCGATTCAGCTCGAAGGAGAGTCCACAAAGGGCACGCGCCATTTCCGACCCGATGACCTGATCTCTTCTCCCACGTTTCCCGGCAAGACGCTCAAGTAATTTAAGCTGATTCTTTTTGAGACCACTGGTATTACCGGTTACAAGTGCTATTTGTTAACTCCCGAGATATTGCTCTATTGAACCAGCAATAGTTTTGAAAACTTGTCGAAAAACTTCTTCATCACGTTCAAGCAGGGTCACGCGGAAGCCTTGTAAATCGGTGGCAAAAGAAGTGAGAGGCACCACACAAACACCGGTTGCGCCAAGGAGATAATAGACGAAACGTTTATCAACGGACGTTCCTTCCGGACTCACCAGTCCTTCCACCATTTCCCGAACTTCCTTATTGTCAATGGGGAGCAACTGTTGATGATTTAATGCGCCATTTTCAAAACAAACGCTCATGTAAAAGGCACCATTGGGACGATTTACCAACACTCCCTTTACACCATGCAGTGTTTCATAAGCAATGTTGGAAAATTTTTCATAGCGGCGAATGCGTTCGTCCAAATATCCCTGATATTCCGGATGCTGTACCACCTGCGGATAAACCGTCTGGGGCAATGTTGTGGAGCACACTTCCACCATCTTGGCATTCAATATAGATTTAATATATTTGGCAAACATGGGGTCTTTATCTCCATTGTAGACCTCAATCCAGCCACAACGTGAACCCGGCCAGGGCATTTCTTTGGAGACACCACGCATGGCAATTGCTGGCACATCACCAATTACGTCAGAAAGTGCTGAAGTTGAAGTACCATTATAGACAATGTGGTGATACACCTCATCACAAACGATAAAGAGATCGTAACGCTTTGCCAATTCGACAATCCATTTCAAAATATGTGTCGGATACACGGCTCCCGTCGGATTGTCCGGATTAATAATCAGGATTCCGGCCACCGCAGGATTATACTTGATTGACTTTTCAAGATCATCCAGATCAGGATACCAGTGATTATTAGGATCAAGAATATAGGTCAGTGGCTTATCACCCGCATGGGCGGCTTCCGCTGACGAGTGGGTTGTATAACTGGGGGTGGGTACAAGTACGCGGGCAGTTCGCTTTAGAAAACCAAAAATCTTGGAAATAGCATCTCCCAGACCATTAAAGAAAAGAATATCTTCCGGATTAATCTGGGCTCCTCCCCGTTTATTGGTTTCTGCTGCGATAAATTCACGGGTGCTAAGCACACCTCTAGTTGGACAATATCCGTATGTGGCATCCTGCATTACTGCATCAGAAACAATAGTCTTCATCCACAGGGGAATTTTTTCCCCTTTCATTATGGGATCACCGATGTTCTCCCAATTAGTACTCAATCCAAGTTTTTGTAATTTGGTGCCCACATTCACAATATTGCGAATCTCGTAGGTTAATTCCCCGGCACCTATATGGACGATATCTGTCCGCATTGCTCATACTCCCCTTCTCTAATTAAACTTCACCTTACTCTGCAATTTATTTGCTGTTTGATTTCCACAGCTACTTAACAGAGTTAACGAATGTACCATGTTGTCATTATTTGTCATATTTTTGTAGTTTACTCTGCAAAGTTTTACGGGTAATTCCCAGTCGTCTGGCAGCTTCGCTTTTATTCCCCCCGGTTTCCTCAAGGGTCTTTAAGATCTGCTGTTTTTCAACTTCCTGCAAAGAGGCACCTTCCATCTGCACTTCTTCTTTGTCTTGATTCTGTTTTTGAATAGGAAGGGGCAGGCTTTTTTCCGTCAATTGATCTCCACGCATAAGAATAACTCCACGCTCAATGGCATTTTCAAGTTCACGTACATTCCCTGGCCATTGATAACTGGCGAGCATCTGCATGAATTCTGGAGTTACCCCAGCAACATTGCGCCTGTTTTTGGCGGCAAATTTTTCAACAAAGAATTGAATCAGAAGGGCAATATCCTCTCCTCTCTTACGCAAAGGAGGAACATCCACGGTAACGACATTGAGACGATAATAAAGGTCTTCCCGAAAATTACCCTTCCTTACTTCCTCTTCCAGATCCCGGTTAGTGGCAGCGATAATTCTGACATCGGTACGAATCGTTTCTTCTCCACCAACTCTTTGTAATTCATGCTCCTGTAGAACACGAAGCATCTTCACCTGCATAGCATGGGAAGTTTCTCCTATTTCGTCAAGAAACAGTGTCCCGCCGGCAGCCTGTATAAATTTTCCGTCCCGTTCACGATCTGCTCCGGTAAAGGCTCCTTTTTCATGACCAAACAGTTCAGATTCGAGAATACTTTCAGCAAGTGCAGCACAATTTACTCGAATAAAGGCGCCAGTGTGGCGTTCGGAATTATTATGTAATTCTGCTGCCACCAGTTCTTTTCCGGTACCCGACTCACCGGTTATAAGAACAGTTGCTTCAGTGGGAGCAACGTAGGATATCATTTCCAGCAGCTCAAGCATTGGCGCCGATGTACCAATTATGGCAGAGGGTTTGGAAAGTTCAACGGAATCAATCTTCTTCCTTTCCTGTTTTTTTTCTTCCACCTCTTTTCTATCCACTGCCCGTTCAAGGGTTAAGCGTAAACGATCAAAATCGAGGGGTTTGGTCAGATAATCATAGGCTCCATATTTAATGGCTTCAACAGCTGCATCCACAGATGAATAGGCAGTCATGATAATAACCGGAAGGGAAGGATTTATGGCATGAATTCGTGAAAAGGCTTCCATCCCATCCATTCTTGCCATACGAACATCCATCAGCACTGCATCATAGGCATACTTTTCCACTGCCTCAACAGCAACTTTACCATCATCAGCTTCGACACATTTCCAGCCCCAGTCTTTAAACATGGAGCAGAGCATATACCTGTGCACCTGTTCGTCGTCAACTACCAGAATAGTTACCTGTTTTCCACAGCTCAAAACTCTCTCCAGATTTTAACTTTTCACAAATCCATTAAAAACCAATCTAGAAATTATCGTTACAATAAGCACAGGGGAATAGCCAGAACATTTTCTGTTTTTTTCTGCACAGAAAAAAAATACCGCATAGGAAAATCCTTAAAAGGTTCATTCAAAACCGCTCCACCCAAGATAGCAAAAAGTAAACGACCATCACCAGCCTGCGAAATGTATATAAAAAGTTACAAATTCACCTCCAGCAGCGACAGAAGAGAGTCAAACTATCGCCAAAATCATACCAGATAAAACAGATACCCATGCGGGATTTGCTTTCCAGTAGAAATCGTCTAATCGATGCCAAAAATCTCCTTATGCACACCACTAACAACCTGGAAATTTTACTATTCCAACTTGCCTGGACCCCCATTTTCCTGCTCCTATTATTACTAACACCATTAATGAGTAAACTTTTCCCCTTTTTTCGTAATAAAACTTCCATTATTACAATTCCTATGATTAAATACTTTATGCTTGGCAACTTAATAGCACATTGGGGTACCCGGAACGTTTGGATTTTCCTGTTTTAGGAATTCAGGGTAAAGTAACTTTCCCCTTAGTTGATGTCATCAATGGAGGCAGTACAAATGGCTAAAAAGATGAGTCTGCGATCAAAAGCAGTTGTTGTTTTTTTTATCACCCTGTTCCTGATTCTCGGAGCACTCTTTGCTGGTCTTGGGAAACTGAGGGATCAGGTACTTCGTAATGAAGCACAAGCTGTTGCAGATCAGGTTGTCTCTTTCAGATCCTGGGTGGCAGGAAGCGGAATGGTGTGGGTCAATAAACTTACTCCGCAATTTAACGATTACCTTGCCGTCCATGAGAACAACGACTTCAGCAGGTTTTACGGAAAAAATCCGGCACTTGCCACCCGTGAACTCTCTGTCATAGCCAACAAGACATCTACCCGCGCCTCCTTCACCGTTACCAGTGATAATGTGAGACAAAAGGCCAATGCTCCCGACAAATTCGAAAGAGAAGCGATCGATATCTTTTCCAGAACTATTGACACACCTTTTGTAGAGCAATATGAGAATGGTTTTTTTCGTTACGCACGCCCCCTTATAGTCAAAGAAGGTTGCCTCAAATGTCATGGTAACCCGAAAGATGCACCGGCAGCAGTTATTGAAAAATATGGCTCTAACAAAGCCTTTCATTACAAAGTTGGAGATGTAAGGGGAATTATCTCCGTCAAGCTTCCTTCCATTGGACTTTCTGAGGCCTTACCCACGCTGGCCAACCCTATTTCTCTCACCGGAATCCTGCTTGCCTTTTTCATCAACTTCTTCTTCACCACCCGGCTAATCCTTAACAGGCTGCATAAATTAACAAAAGACACCAAAGCCATTGTCTCCGGAAAACTTGACACACCACTTATATACACACCGTCCAAGGAATCCAACGATGAAGTTGACCACGTGTATCATTCTGTGGACCTTCTCAAACGCAGCATGGAACTTGTGGTCAGAAAACTGAAAAGAAAGAATTGATGGCAGACCAACAAACTGGAAAATCAGCTCTCGACAGAACACGTAATCGACCCATCCATGGTATATCCATCGCCTCATTCCTGCAAATACTTGAACAGGAAAAGCATACTTGCAGTGTCCAGGTTGAGGCTGAGAATAGACAGGGGGTTCTTCACTTCAATAATGGCACACTTATCGATGCTGAATATGAGCATCTAAATGGCATAGAAGCAGCATACGCTATAGTCTCCTGGAGAGATACCAGTATAATCCTTGGAGAGTCACTGCCCAGTCCTAAGAGAATCAACCATCCCCTTGGATATATTCTTCTTAACGCAGCAAAACAACAAGATGAAAAGAGCAACGCTATGATAACTCCGAAGATTACTTATATGTCAAATGGCGCACGAACAGACCCGGGTTTTCAAAAAACTGTTACAGCACTCACAACTATTCCCGGTATACGTCACTTTTATGTATTAAACAAAGCAGGAGAAATTGCTGTACACTCTGCCCCCGATTCAAGCCTTGGGGAGTTGATTGTGTACTGCATCATTACCAGCAGTAACCTTCGAAAACCGCTGCAGACTAAATCACCTCGTCAGATTTTGATGCAAATGACAGATGGCACTCATCTGTTTATTGTTCCCAAAAGTGGAAAAATACTGGCCATGATTCTTGAACCCAACAGTTCTTCTATGGAGATCGCCAATCGTATTAACAAGGAGTTAAAGACATAAGGCTGACAAGCTCACAAATA
>Ga0256826_1002480_pt1 | contig 11219 bp, 6 predicted proteins | sample CV79metaG_FD_185975 | JGI IMG/M metagenome (GOLD analysis project Ga0256826, IMG submission 185975) | Hydrothermal vent microbial communities from East Pacific Rise, Pacific Ocean - CV79 | ecosystem: Environmental > Aquatic > Marine > Hydrothermal vents | place: Pacific Ocean: East Pacific Rise... | reverse complement strand
TCTATGAATCCCTTCTTCAGCCACTCATCATTATGGTGGCTCTTCCAATGTCATTTATTGGTGTTTTGTTGGCGCTTATTATTGCAGGAAAGAACTTCAACCTCTTTACGATGATGGGTATTATCTTACTGATGGGTATGGTAGGTAAAAATGCGGTTCTATTAGTAGACTTTGCCAACCAACAACTTAAAAAAGGTTCAAGTGTTTCAGAGGCATTAGTCTTGGCTGGAGAGAAACGTCTGCGTCCTATCTTGATGACAACCTTTGCGATGGTCTTTGCTATGTTGCCTCTTATCTTTATGAAGGGGGCAGGTTATGAGAGTAATTCACCGATGGCAACAGCGGTTGTAGGTGGTCTCATCTCTTCCATGATCTTGACACTTTTGGTTGTACCTGCCATCTATAAGTTTTTGAGTCCACTCGATATGTGGATGCGTCAGTTTTATGACCTGGATTTTATGCCAGAGAAACATCGTAATTCGATAGATAAGTAGACCTTCTCTTCTATTCATATAAATAGTGTTCCTAGTTGTGAACACTGTGCTACTTTCCTCTTGAAAAGGGCTCTTGCTGCAAGGCGTACTTCTCATATTCTTTATCATAATATCTGTTTAAACGCTTAATGTTTTTCACCTAAGGTATCATCGCCTGACAAGCATCAATACTAAGGTTGCTGCCACCATTTAGGGTGTTTCTCTTTACCAAACAGAAAGTTTAATAAATAGTTAACATAAGCTTAAACCATTTTGATATACCATGATAATAAGGAGTATTAAATGAAAAAGATTTTAATAATTATGGCACTACTATTGAGCTCATACTGCTCGGCAGCATCGATGTATGATAAAGAGATTGTCGTGTTGGACCAAAAAAGAAACGAGAAGGTAAAAAAGGTCTTTCGTGAGATGATGGACAGGTACGAAGAGAAAGATCTTGAAGGATTTTTCTCTTATGTGTCTGAAGATCGTTTTTTACAGGACTATATGACCTTTTATGAAGCGATTGAGAAAGATATGCGTGTCTACGATACGCTGAGTATTGATACCTGGATTGACAAGATCTCGGATCAAGGAGTAAAACGGTTTCTTTATGTGAGATGGGACAAACGTTACGACAGTGTTGCCAGTAATATTCAGATCCAAAAGCTTGGGTATTCCCGTTTTCTATTTGATGAGATCAACGGTAAATATAAGCTGATTGAACTTGCAGGTAACAACTTTTGGGGAGAGAGTTTACCAGAATGGCGAGAAGAAGTACCACACATTGCAGGTCAGGAGATAGAGGTGAAGCCTGATTTGACTGTAACCATCGAAGGTTGTATATTAACAGGGACTGGAGTGGGAAAGGTTTCATTTAGACTCAATAATATTGGGGCGACCCCTGCCGCAACAGGTGAGATCGAGTATAAGGTTATAAACGATATTGGTGACACGATCTATACCTACAATGGTGACTTGGATGTGGGTAGCAGTTCAGAAGTGATCGAACAGGATAACCTATGTATTCCATCTGCATACGGTGTGTATGTGGATCCTAATAATCTCATTGACGAGAGCGATGAGACAAATAATATGGCGCCATAAGTTGATGAAACGGATTGTAATCATTCCCCTACTTTTGAGTACGCTTTATGGTGAAGACGTAGTCCTAGATGATGGATGGAAGGTAAGTGGTCAGTTGAATGCCTATCTGCAAAATATCAATGTTGTGGGTGGAAAAGATACGACAGGAAGAGATGGTATGACGCATAATGAAGCCTTAAACCTCAACGCTAGTACCCATCTTAATAATGGTGAGACAGGTGTGAACCTTCGTGTCAGAGGAACAAATGATGCCCGCATCCAGAAAGATGGGGCAGAGGTACTTTATTTTCGTTCATTTTACAAAGATAAGCGTTGGAACCTAGAAGCGGGGGATGTTGCAGCTTCATTGAATCCTTATGTTTTCTCTGGAACACTGAAAGGGGCTAAAGCTGAATATCGCTCACAAAAGAAGAGCCATACGTTAAACTATGCGGTAATTGGTGGTTTACTCAAGCCAGCATGGAGAGATTTCTACAGTGAAGATGATACAGAGCGACCAACAGCCTATGCAACCGCTTTGGCAGTCCAATACCTTCATGACAGAGCACAAGAACTCCGCTTTAATGCCGCCGTATATAAAGATGATATCGCGACGGGTGGCAGTGCAACAGTGACTGATGGCAAAGAGGGGTATTCGCTTGGGCTTGATGGCAAATGGCGTTTTAATAAATATATGACATTAAAGGGCTATTGTGCCTATAACTACGGTACGAAGGACCTGCGTCATGATATCGCCTATCACGGTAGTAGTGCGGTCACATTAAAGTTTCTGACCCGACCTATACTGAAGTTGATGAAGAGTAATTTTACCTATCAGCGTATTAGTGCAAAATATATCTCTCTTGGAGGCATAGGGGCAAGCGACAAAGAGCAACTTGAAAACTCAACCCTCTACAGGATCAGTAAAACACTTAAGGCGCGTCTTGATCTTAAAGCGCGCAGAGACAATGTGGATAATGATGATCTTAATGAGACACAGCATATCTACTATGAGAAGCTGGGACTGACATACTATCCGACCTTTATCAAGCGAACGACGCTGAACTTTCGTGTTTCAAACAAAGATGTCAAAGGCCGTGGTGCAGACAACAGTGCTATCGTTGCCGGAGTAGATATGACTATACGCCGGCGAGATGGCTGGCGCTATGGTCTAGGTTACGAGTATCAAGACAGTATAAACAGGGATATCAATGCCTCTGGCTTAAGTGCAACGACGAACAACGTTTATCTCTTGGCAGGGTACAAGCAACGACTCTCAGAGGTTCGTTCATACCGCTTTACTTGTCGTGTGAACTATCGTCTAATCTCAAATGCCCAAGATACGGTCGGATTGAAGATTGATGCCGGATATCAACATAACAAGCAGCTTTCTGCCGATCTGCTCTATCTGTTAAATAATACTAATCATGAAGTAGCGAACAACACACAAAACAGTACCTATCAGGCTAGAGCTGCTTATAAGTTGGACGAGAAAGGAAGAAATGTGGTTCGGCTATTACTCGAAAAAAGGGATGTCAATGTAGAGAGTTTATCTACAAGCTCTTATGATGAGTATATTGAGAAATTATCTTTAGTAATGAATTTTTAAGGAATGATGATGAAAATATTATGGATTGTCCTACTGAGTAGTCTGACCCTTTTTGCCTCTGTAGTCACGCAAAATAGGAAGGTATCCTATGTACAAAACGTTTCTATTGCAGATGATATAGGGTTCATAGATGATATCACGATCAATAACAGAGCCTTTGATGAACTTCCAGATGAGATTACATTTTATCCTGAAGATCTTCAAGAGGGGAAGGTAATCATCAGTGGCATCTTGGAGAGTCTCAAGAAAAACATATCGGTAGATGAGCTTTACGTTGAGGTCTCTAATGATGGTGGTATGAACTGGCACAGAGTAAAGGGTCATAGTGAGTGGCAATGGGATTTCTCCCCTGAATTTGGCAAGGTCTATCAGCTCTCTTTACGTGTGGTTCGTTTACAGCAGAAGATCAAGCCGGTTATTCCCATAGAACAACAAGTTTATGTTGCGTCGGTAACACCTAGTCGTGTGATCAAAGGAAGTACAGTATCGCTAGAGATCAAGGGAAAGAACTTGAGTTCACAACTTAGGTTTGGCTTTGCTAGCAGTAAGGCTGAAGTATTAAAACAAGAGTTCATTGACAGCACAACGGTTAAACTGACATTAAAAGTTGCATCTGATATTGATGTGGATGAGAATGCTCTCTTTTACACTTCGCAAGAGCAGACCGATGCGTTGAAGAGTAATGGTCACATCTGGTTTGTTGATCCACCAAAGATACCTGATCATCTCAAGTTGGAGTGTGATGATGAGGCGCTTACCCAAGAGTATGTAGCATCGATTGCGATAAAACCAGCTTATATTATCGATTCAAAGATCACTCCGAGTACCTCTTCTACAGACCAGAACGGTTATACGAGTAAAACAGAAGGGTATATCGCTTTTTTGGATGACCAGACCGAATTGCGTTGGGAGATACCAAGTAGTGTCTATCCGGCATATTTCAAAGTCACTTTTTATACGCCAGATATGAAGGCGATCAAGTCATTTTCTTTTAAAAATAGCAACAAACAAAGGCATGGTTCTTTGACCCTCTCTCCAAGTCAACTTTATGAACTCTACAACAAACTTCCCGCAACATTAACAAAGGATAGTACAGATAATCCGGACAAAGATAAACTACTCTACTATACCGATATCTATCCGGGAGCACGTTTTCTCTTTTGGAAGGTTGAGGCAGGCTCTTATGTCAGCATTTGTAAGGGGATAGTCCCTGTCAAGGTCGCTGAATCGGAAGTTTATGGACTGAGGATGGGAGCGGCACCGACGGGCACAGTCTGTGACAATAGAAACACATTTTTAAGTTCGACCAAAAGTGAAGGTTCTCCAGGTGAGGCTTTCTATCCGGGAGATACTATAGAACTTTACGGAAGCTTCTCATTAGAGAATTCACCCTGGAAACCAGAGCATCTTGTTGTGGACTGGGGGGATGGCACGTACGATGTCATTGCACTCACGAACTATGACAGAGACAATGCTTTAGATTGTCCTGAGGCAAATTCTGGTTCAAACTATTTTGATTGTAAAGTTGATAATACTGGACATAATCAAATGATTACGGTTAAAAAAAATCACCAGTATATAGCAGCAGGCCGCTTTAAGGCTAGAGTCTATGTACTACCTGAAAAAGAGCTTGGAAAAGCAGGTACCATAGCGCAGCGAAACTATAAAGAGGATATGACGGCACTCTACCAAAGCGCAGAAAAACCATATCTTTATGCTTCGGCAGGGAATGTTCAGAGTGATGGGAGTATACCACAGAAGGTGAGCTCGTTACAGAGCTTTTCACAGGCCTCAAAGCTACAGTCTACGTCGGATCGGATCTTTGAGGTTTACTGTAATCCGCTTGATATCTATATTGTCAAAGACCCGGATGCCAATGGTCCGCTCAGCATTACGGATGTTACGATCGATCACTACTCCTCCGAAGATAATATCAACCTCAATACCCCCACTATGACAGCGACAACAGGGGTTGCAATAAAACAAAATTACAGTAAGGTTAATAACTACGAGAAGGGACTTCCATCGGGGGGAACAACAGACCAGGCGAAAGCGGTCACGGTCAGTGCCTGTGACACAGTGTTGTTTGCTAGAGCTAAGCTCAGTTATCATGGACAGGGATATGTCAGAGTTACTTGGTTGGTTGACGGTGTTAAGTTCGCTAGTAAAGAGTATGCACTTGGGCCAACTAAAAACCGTGATAACCTTAACTACAGTGATCCTACACACTGGCCACCACCGATTGATGAAGAGATGGCAAATAACTCACCACGTCTTCCACTCCTTGATGCAGGTAAGCATCATGTTGAGGTGAAAGTCGAAACCATTGAAGATCTGACGAACTCTAAAAATGATTATACGCTTGTAAACTCGGGTTATCTAAATCTTGCCAATGTCAATCATGTTAAAAAGCAGCTCCTATCTGACACCTCAAGTTATACCGTGGTCAATGCTCGAAAAGGTGAAATCTGTTACTTTGACTATCCTGTGGAAGATGGTAAATTCATCAAAGTCTTTGGTCTTAAAAACCTACAGAAGAGTCAAAATAGTTATAGTGGAAGAGGCAAGGTGTTGATTCGTCTTACCAATTCAAAAAATGGTGTCGGTGAGTATGTTGTGCCAGTCAGCTTTAGTGGTTGGAAGGTCGATAAAGAGCAACGTGTGACTGCTGGAAGATTAAAGACAAATGTTCCCGTTGAGATTGATGACCTACCCAATATGCACATTACACTCAATGCTCTCTCGGCTACTGTTGGCAAGACGTTAGATGCTAAGATGGATATTGCTATTAGCGATAAATCACTGCTGGTTGCTACGACTAATAAGCCGATAGTTTGGAGATCACTTCAGGCCCCTCTGGCCTACAACGGTGATCTCTATATCAAAGATCAAATACTTCCGCTCACCCATATTGGCTGGAGTCTGTTTAATATCGCATCGCAGTCGGTAGCGATTGATCTGAGTCATCAGAAAGGTAAAGGTAGCTGGGTAGGTATTAATCTGGGTAAGAATACTAAGCTTTACCCATATACCTTTCATCTTGCCAATGAGACAGCGTTTAATGTACAAGGGTGGAGTATTACAGACCAGGGACTTTCTGGTAAACTAACCATGACTCAGCCCTTCTCTCATGTTTTAGGAGATGGTCGAATTGGGTGGAAAGCACTTGATGTTAAAGCTAAAAATCACAATCTCTCAGCTCTTTATACAGGATTTTATGTGGATATGCCGTGGCCTAAGGTTCGTTTGAACGGTGGCGATATTCATCTGAATTATCTTGCTAAAAGTACAAAAGAGAGTGATGTTACGATACAACTCCAAAGTGGTCAACAGCCTAAAGAGTCTTATGGCAATACAGAACTCTCCATTAAAAAGATCAAATCATTTGAGAAAATAGGTCAAGAGTGGGGAATTCTCACCGAATCGCATCTGGCCTTTTTTGATCGTGAACATACACAAAATATCGGTGTTGATGTCTCTGATATGTTCTTTACTATGTTTAGTACAACTGGTTTTGGCAAAAAGAATAGCGATGCGACATCCATCACACTAGATAATCAGACCATAGACCTTGGTGGATCTACACTGAATGTCAATAATGTGTTGCTTAAGGCAGATCAGACCCATGGGAAAGCGCAGAAACTTGCTGCAACATTTGCTGCCTCACTAACCTTGGAAAAATGGAGTCAGTCGAGCAGCGAGTTGAAGACAAACCTCATGAAACAGTCGGCAAATCTTGTTGCTTCTGATTTTGAAGTGAGTCGTTTTACACCGGTAACACGTAGTTATCCATTGGGCGAGCCTCTTAATAAAAGTAAGGTCAGCAATCTGAAATATCTGAACAAAGGGGTAAAGTCTTCCAAGAGTGCCTTTATCTATCTTCCTGATCTGGCCCCTTTTACGCCAAACAGTGATATCGCTAAATATCCGCATATCGCAGGTTTAAATGCCAATATCTCTAATGATGACTGTAGTGCTATGGAAAGTGATACCTTCAGTGCACATGTCGATACTCATTATTTTGGTAGTGGTCCGGCCATAGAAGCGACCATGCGCTATGGTGTCGTTGGCGGGAAAAGTTACTGGTTGATGTTTACAGAAGCAGACGGACTGAATATTCCACTCTTCGCGGGAGTGTTTCTTTACAAGATACGTGGAGGTGCTTGTTATCGGTTTGATCCGGATAATCTTGTCACAGGCAGCGGTTGTAATGCAACACCTAATCCAAATTACGGTTTGGGTCTGGCCTTTGGCGCTGGGGTTAAGATAGGCAGTGAGGATCTGGTCAAAATCGAAAGTACGATGATTATCAATACAACAGAAGGTAAAGTAGGATTTTATGGTATCAAAGGGGCCCTACTGCATGAGATAGAGATAACACAAGGTAAAATAGAGTACGTCTACGGCAGCCATTTTCAGGCAACATTGGGTGCTACGTTTGACTTTCCGTCAGGTGAACCCATGTTAAAGCTTGATGCAACCAACGGCCAAGATGGAAAGATTGATCTGAAAATGGGTGGTGATTATTATCTGCATGTGGGAACACAAGAGCAACCGATTACCGGTACACTCGTTATATTTAAGGGTGAGATGTATTTTATGGCAGGTACGGATATCAAAGGCATAGAAGCAGGCCTTTCGAGCTATCTTGGTTTTAGTAGTGTTGGTAATCACCCCTGTACAAAGGCAGATGCGGATTGTGCGGCTATCGGTGTAGAGACCAATCTGCGCTTTGGTCTGCATTATGATCCCTTCTCTTTTTTACTGCATGCAGATGAGGAGTATGGGGCAAATGCCTGTATCGATTTTGGAAAACTTGGAACACGCTGTGTCGGTCTGAGTGCATCGGGTTATATTGATATGGGATGTTGTGATCCGATGAAACTTGCGGGTGGGGCAGAGCTTGACTTCCCATCGCCAGTTCCAAATGTTGGTGTTGATATCGGGATTATTCCCGTTGATTTTGACATTGATATTCACTGGTAGATAAGGAGATGATTTTGAATAAGCAGAGATTAATGATGGTATTTATGGTGATAGTGCTCTTTTCGAGTGGCGTAGATGCCAAAGCCCTGGCACAAAAATACACCAAGCTTGATGCTGTCTCCAATGGTTATGGAAAAGTACAGTTTCGATGGATGACTCCACCAGAGTTTTGGCCTAAAAAAGGGTGGGCACTGGTTGATAGTAAGAGTAACAAGACCATCAAGCAGATAAACTTGTCCGATACTATTGTCAAGTTATATAAAAATACCAAGATCCATACCCGTAATAAAAAGGTCAAACAGGCCTTCAATGTGACGATGTTTGAGGTTTTTGTGAGTTATGAGCGTGCGAAGGAGCATGGCTTTGCGTTTGATATCAAGGCAGAAGGGTATGGAAAACGGGCCTACAAACTGGTCTCTTTGGACAACAAAAAGATCGTATTACGTAGTCAGAAGATCGATGCATATAAGGCTTCACCCCTTCCTGGTGGTGCCTCTAGACTAAAGGCTAAGAACAGTGCCAAGGCAGTTGAGCTTTTTTGGCAAAAAGAGCCAAAAAGCCTCTACGCTCCTGTCTCTTACCGTGTCTATCGAAAGAACAGTAAAGGAATATATGAGCTTCGCACGATCCCTTCGATCTTGACTGGCGTTAACTTCAAGAGTGATAAACCACTTTTTACAGATGCCGTCGCACCGCTGGAGAAGAGGATCACCTATCAGGTCTATGGGATTGATACCTTTGATCGCAAGTCTAAACCGGCTACAGTGACGACCTTTCATCCAGATGTAGAAGCACTTTATGCACCCCAAAATGTCAAAGCTGAGATTAAAAAGGGGGCAGTAGTTATTACTTGGCAACCAAATCCAAACCCTTTTACGGCAGGTTATGTCATAGAACGAGGTACAAAGGATGGAGGTTTTTTTGATCTGCTGACGCCTAAGCCTTTAAAAAAGAGCAGTGGGCAGTTTATTGATAAGAGTATCATTAAAAATATCAACTATCTTTATCGTGTACGCTCTGTCAACCTTCGTGGTGAGCAGGGTAAAGCATCAAAACTCGCAGTGGCTAGACTTATGGATAATACATTACCAGAAGCTGCACAGGAGCTTAAGGCAAAGGTCTATCCTTCGATGGTGACGTTGACATGGCAGGGAGACACTCACAATCTTCTTGGTTATATTGTGCAAAAAAAGTATGTAACACAGCCAAAGTGGGTTGATTTGAACAGTGATCCGATCAACAGGTATAACTATACGGATAAAATAGCCTACGAAGCGATTGGTGAAGTTTTTTACCGTATTGTAACTGTGGGAACCAATGGTAAGATGGGCGAGTCCTCTGACATCATCAAGGTACGTCTTCCTGGGAACCTCAAGGTGTATGCACCTAATATTGAGACGATTAGTGGTCAAGGTGCTAAAGTCACACTGACCTATACCTTGGCCGCGGTTGGTGCTAAGGTATCCAAAGTAATGGTTCTCAGAGGAAACAGATCACAAGACACAGGCCATATAGTCGCAACACTATCACCAGCAGAGAAGCAGTTCAGTGATACGAACGTCAGAATCGGTGAAGACTACTGGTATGCACTCAAGGCAGTCGATAAGAGAGGTATAGAGAGTAAGATGGGTAACAAGCTCTTGGTGCGTGTTATGCCAACAGCTATTGCGAAACCAGCCCAACCGAAGGCGGTATACCGTTCAAAACCCTTTAAGCATGTGAAGCTGAGCTTTGAAGAGCCGCCACACTATATGTATGTTGTTGTATATGCACAAAAAGGGGGTGATGAGGTTTGGACAATAGTCGCTAGGCACATTCAGGGAACATCATTTATTGACAGTAATCTACTTGATGTTAAAAGTATGCGTTATAAAATAGCGTACACGTTAGAAGATGGGACAGAAGGTGAAGTATCGAAACCTATTAAAATTATGATAGACAAATAAGACGTTGTCTCATGAAAAAGTATAGCGATGAGGCGTGCTTTTAAAAGAGAGGTTAGGCCTTGGCAAGCCCCTCTAATAAAAGTTTATAGTTCATCTCGTAGATTACTTCTACATTACCAACGACACTTAAGTGACCATCTATAGCTAACATAGAGAGACCATGGAGTAGCGACCAGATGGTCGTGGCAAGTAAGACAGGGTCACCCGCTTTAAAAAGTTCTGCACTTTGTGCCTCAATAATGATCTTAACTAGTCGGTGAAAAGCATCGTCTGGTTCTGCATGGATAATACTTTCATCTGCATTATTGTTTAAAAGTTTATGCAGATCAGGGCGTTCATCTTGACAGACTTCTTCACGCTCTTGGGACATTGCTGCTCCAAAAAGGAGTCGATAGAGGTTTGGGTTCTCTGTGGCAAAATGTGTATAAGAGACACCCATATCATGAAAACGCTCAAGTAATGGGACTTGTGATCGCTCAAAATGTGGAGCAATGGCTTGGTCAAGTTTCATAAACCCTTCCAAGATCACAGCACGCATTAAATCATCTTTACCTTTAAAGTGTCGGTAGATAGCAGAGCGAGAAGTACCTAGACGCGAGGCTAACTCTCGTAGGGTAACAGCCTCTAATCCCTCTTTGTCTAGTATCTCTAAAGCAGTCTCTACAAGACTCTCTTTTAGATTACCGTGATGATAAGTGTCACTTTTTTTATGCTTCATAAAGGTAGTCTAACGTTAAATTGCATAAAAAATGCTAAATATGTTGACAGAGTTCACATTAGTATGTTAACATTGTCAACATATTTGCAATAGAGTGTTTTTTTGTTAGAATAGAGGAGTTTAGATGTGTCCATTGAAAGTTGATGTATTAACACGGCAGTGGTTCATAGGACCTGCTCTGATGTTATGGCTTGGTATCTACTTCACAGGGTTTAGTGAAGTTCATTGGTTGATCTATATACCGGCAACGATGGCAGTGTTTGCTTTTTTGACAGGTATGTGTCCTGGACGATACTTAATCTGTAAACGTCAAGAACTATTTAAAAAATTTAAGGAGAGAAAATGAAGAAATTATTATTAAGTGTAGCGATGGTTGCTAATGTATGGGCCATCAGTAA
>Ga0256826_1002479_pt1 | contig 11221 bp, 7 predicted proteins | sample CV79metaG_FD_185975 | JGI IMG/M metagenome (GOLD analysis project Ga0256826, IMG submission 185975) | Hydrothermal vent microbial communities from East Pacific Rise, Pacific Ocean - CV79 | ecosystem: Environmental > Aquatic > Marine > Hydrothermal vents | place: Pacific Ocean: East Pacific Rise... | reverse complement strand
TGTCTATACGATTTATAGAGTATATGGAAAACCAATATGCTAAAAAAGAGATATCTGGACTAAAATCTCCTGAGCTTTTAGCAATACTTAGAGAGAAGTATGAGTTTAGTGATGATGGCTTTGATGGTACATCACCTTCTCACTACTACACTATGAAAGATGGTTACAGATTTGGAATTATTGAGCCTTATGCAGATGACTTTTGTAAAAAATGTAATCGTATTCGTTTAACTGCAGAAGGAAATCTTATTCCTTGTCTCTTTTTTGATGAAGCAATGAGTATTGCTGAGTCAATAAAAGCTGGTGATATCAAAGGTGCAGCTGCAGTTTTAAAAGAAGTTGTAAGAACTAAACCTGAGAAGAACCGTTGGGGTGGAGAAGATGGTGAAGTATCAACTCGTGCTTTTTATGAGACAGGTGGCTGATAGTTGATTTATCTTGTTGAACATTTTTACTCTATTCAAGGTGAAGGAAAGTATGTAGGGACACCTTCAGTCTTTTTTCGCTTTGGTGGATGCAATATGAAATGTGAGGGTTTTGGATGTATAGAAAAAGCTCCAAATGGTGATGAAGTACTCGGTTGTGATACTGTTTATGCAGTCAACAAAGAACACTTTTCTCAAAACTGGGCAGGGGTGGACTCAGCACAAGAGTTACTAAATATTCTAGACTTATACGAGTTACCTCAAGGGGTAGATATAGTCCTTACAGGTGGGGAACCACTTATTTATGCTAATGATCCCATTTTTGTAGAGTTCTTAGAAGCTTTAGTTGAAAACGGTCATGCTATTACTTTTGAGACCAATGGCTCTTTAAATATTGACTTTGATAAACATAGTATTTACAAGGAGTGTTTCTTCGCTCTTTCTGTAAAGCTTAGTAACTCGTATGAGCCGTTAAGTAAACGAATTCGTGGAGATATTATTTATAACATCGCTTCAAACGCCAAAGATGCTTTTTTCAAGTTTAGTATAGATGCCGAATCTATAAACTTAGGACTTGAAGAAGAGTTGAGTGAAATACTAATACACTCACCTAAAACAAAAGTTTACTGTATGCCACTTGGTGGCAACAAAGAAGAAGTCGAAGCGAATACAGAACCTCTTATTGAGTTTTGTAAGGCAAAGGGATATAATTTCTCAGATAGATTACATATTCGTATATGGGATATTAACAAAGGTGTGTAGATGATAATTAGAAAACTTTTTAAATTTGAAAATGCACACATAGTTCGTGGGTGTTCCACTGTTAAGTGTAGAAGTTCTCTGCACGGACACTCATACAGAGTTGAACTACTTTTTGAGTCAAACTTCTTAGATAATGGTCAGATGGTTTATGATTTTGGATTAATGAAACAAAATATGAAAGATTTAGTAGAGTGTTTTGACCATGCCATCACTCTTTGGAGTGGTGATGATAAATCTTATGTAGAAGATATGAAGCACCACTCTGAGAGATGGGTAGAGCTTCCCGTATCACCATCAGCAGAACAGTTTTCTCGTGTTATCTTTGTCATGATAGAGAGATTACTTTCTCTTACATCAACTGCAAATGGAGAAAAAGAGGTAAAACTCAACTCTATCATAGTTCATGAAACACAAACAGGCTATGCTCAATGCTTTAAAGAAGACGCTCATTCTAGCACTATGGGAATCATAAACCTTGAAGATATAAAGTTTTCAGATGAAGTTTTAAATGACTTTAAAGACCCTTCTCTTTTTGAAAAGATTCTTAGAAATGAGAAGTTTATCAATCTAACTAGCGTTTAATGGTTTAAGTAGAATATACAAAGGGTATAAGGTGTGGAATTAGGGACTCACTACAAATAAACATGAATAGATGTATGTTAAACTTTGATCAAAGTAATCGTATTCATTTCTAGTTTGTAAGTAATTTTTGTCTTTTGAATCTCTCATAATTATAAGCTAACTTCTACTCATAACAGCTTCTATGCGTCTGTTTTGAGTACGACCTTCTTTGGTAGCATTATCTGCTACTGGGTTTGCTTCACCTCTACCCTCGAAAGAGAGTTGTTTAGTGTCTACACCTTTAGCTATTAGATTGTTTACAACTGCCTCAGCTCTTTTGTGAGATAGTATTTGGTTTACACTTTTCTTACCTACTGAATCTGTATAACCAATGATTTTTACATTGTAGTTAGTGTACTTAGTTAAGAAGTCGGCATAGCCTTGAAGTTTTGATTCATCTTTATCTTGAATCTTTGCAGACAAGCTTTTAAAGCTAAACTTTAAGACGATTACTTCTGGACAACCATCTTGATCTACTTTTTGGTCTAATGGAGTGTTTGGACAGATGTCATTCTCATTTAAAATGCCATCCTTGTCTACATCTATTACGACAATAGGTACGACCACTGCTTTAATCTCTTCTTCTACTTGAATAACTTCTACAGGAGCACTCTTTGTTGTACTTTCACCAAACGAGTATCTAAGTCCTACAGATACAGAGAGACTATGTGCCTGATTTATCTCTGTGCTTGTTGTATCTGTACTTTGAAGTTGCGCACTATAATCATGTATGTAGTACTTAGCGTTTAGTCCTAGGTGTAAGTCTTGTGTTAAGTCATACTCTGCTCCTGCTTGAAGAGCTATAACAAGACTATCGGAACTTACATCTTCTTCTTGTGTTTTATGAAGAGGGTTATAGCTCCACTCTTGTACTCCACCACCAGCTAGTAGACCAAGGTAGAGGTCATAGTTATCATACTCGTAGTATCTGTTCACACCTACGAGAAGCATATAGTTGTTAAAGTCATCATTTGTGTTATAGATGGCGTTTATAGTTGGTTTGTAGTTTGTGTTATCAAACACTCCACCGATGATACTATAGAGTTCACCATTATAGTATTGACCCTCTGGACTTCTATCTAGTGTGAGTGAGCCACTCTTATCTATTTGGTCTGTTGGCATCCATGCTAAACCTATGTTAGCTCCTACAGAATCTATATGTATACTCTGTGCATTTAAAAGTGTAGTCACTAAAAGAAGTGATGGGATTATCTTATTTTTTAAGTTCATTTTTTCTTCCCCTTTATCTTACTAGTACGGCTGAACCGACTTCACTGCAAACTGTTTTAGTACCATCAGCATCATGGTAAGTGTTTATGATAGTTGGTGTGACAAGTTTACTAAGAACATCTTCACTCTGCATAGTAGTGTAGAGAGTTGGTGTTACACCAACTGTTGAGTTACAATCAACTATGCTTATACTCTCTTGTGGAAATTTAAACTCCGCATCATTACTACAGGCACTAAAGCCTATAGCTAGTGCTGTAATACTTACTAGTGTTATGATTTTATATATTTTCATCTTTTACTCCTTACTCTACTACAAGGTCTGAAGAGACACTTGATTTTATTTGAATGTATAACACACCATCTATATTTCCTATATTTACTTCATTTCCTACATCTAAAGGTGTTGTAGGTTTAAAAGTGTTTGCCACATCTTTAAGTGTATCTGTTGCAATGTTGTGTTTTTGGAATTTGGCTACTGATTTTCCATTAGAGTCTGTTCTTACAACTACTTCAAACTTCCATGTCTCACCATCTACTACTGCATCTTTAGAAGGCTCATTAACAGTCGTCGTCACATTGGCGTTTGAATCTATGAGTGTTGATGCACCTTTAAGTTGTGTTGTTGCAACCGTAGTGAGTGTACCTTTTTTGACAAGATGTTGTGCCGTTCCATCTGCTGAAGCGACTACAGAGATAGATGTATTTGCATCTGGGTTTAATGATGTCACTATCTCAATATCACCATTGGCATCTTTAGCTATTTTTGTAAAAGCACCTACGAACTCAGAAATAGCCTTAGTTAAGATACCTCCTACTGTAAGCTCATGTGTAGCCTTACCTGTTAGTGTTGTTTTTACTTCTATTGATACAGTAGTATCACTATAAGTTGTGTGCGCACCCGAACTAGTAAACTCTGTAAGTGAACCCATTAACTCGGATATAGCCTTAGTTATTACTCCCGCTACTGTTACTTCATGAACTACTGTTCCATTTGTATCAGAAGAAGTTTTTAGACTTAAGTTTGAAGTAATATTTAAGAGTGTGATAGTGCTATTCACTTCTTGAGTTACACTAATATCCCCTACTTTTTCTACATCATCACCATCATTAAGAGGTAGGACATAGAAGTTAAAGACTTTAGAGCTACTAAGAGTACCATCTGTCGCTGTAACATTTATGTCTGAGTTTCCAGTAACTCCATTTAGTGGAGTAATTGTCATTATGTCACCATTAAAACTTATATCTAAAGTAAGTTCTGAGTTTGCTATAACTGCACTATATGTATGAGTATCCTTATCTACATCTAAAGTAGAAAGAGTAATGTTCTTATCGCCTACATCTTTATAAACTATAACATTACTCATTTGAGAAAGTATAGGTGCATCATTTACTGCGTTAACATTAACTTCAAACACTTTAGTACTTGTTGTAGTTCCATCATTTAAACTTACTGTGATTTGAGCTATACCATTTGCATTTTCTACTGTTGTTAAGTTAAAGTCTAAAGTAAGACCATCGTAACTACCTTGACTTAGTAAGTTAGTCCAGCTTGGAGTTACTGCTAGTAGTGCTGTGTTGTTTGACTCGACAGTTAGATTTAAATCATCACCATCTACATCACTTACATTTAAGTCTACTTTGAAACTTAGTGCATCTTCTAAGATAGTTAAGTTAGCAAAGGTAGTGTCAATGTTTGGAGCATCGTTTACATTTGAGATAGTAAGGTTAAAGTCTCTAAGTGTACTTAGTCCATTTGCAGTAGCATTTACTTCTATGTTTACTACTCCATAAGCATCTGCTACCTGCGTTACTATTAACTTACCATTATTGAAACCTACTGTTGCTATGTTAGTGTTTGATGAAGTTATTGTGTAAAATATTCTATGACCATCTAGATCATTAGATGTTAGAGTGATGTTTAAGGCACTCGCATCTTCTAGGCTTTGTCTATTGTCAATTACTGCTAATCTTGGTGCATCATCTACTGCGTTAACATTTATTGTCGCTGTGTAAGCCGATGTAGAGTTTGCATCTCCATCGTTTACTTTAAAACCAAATGTTGCATATGCTGTTCCGTTGGCATTTGGAGCGGGTGTGAACATTAAGCTTGTTATGTTTGTAATCTCTTGGTTTAGACTTACATTTGCATCACTTAGAGTTAATGTTCCTGCACTTGGTAGTGCTGTTATGAAGATAGAGTTTAGACTACTATTTGCATCTATATCTGTAAAGCTAAAGTCACTTGACGCGAATGTTTTGTTTGAGTCTTCATTTATTGTAAAACCAACATTTGAAGATGTTGGCAGGTCATTTACATTCGCTACTGTGATAGTAAAGTTATGGTCTACACTTCCACCATTGCCATCACTTAGAGTTAGGCTTATGTTCTGAGTGCCTACATATGTGTTTGTTGGGGTTCCGCTTAAGAATGTGCCTGTTTCTAGTTTAACAACTTTGTTAGCATCATAAACTCCCCATACTAAAGTACCTTTAGAGTCTAATGACATTTCATATACAATACCTACTGTGCTAATATCTGTAGTTTTACTCAAGTCAGCAGGTACTTTCTTTACACCACCACCATCAGTACTTACATAAATATTATCATTAGCGTCTATCTTGATATCTGTTACCTTATTAGAAAAACTTTTTATATTCTCTTGCAATACACCATTTGAAAACTTCGATATATATTTAGAAGCATAACTTGCAATATATAGATCACCATTACTTGCAAAACCTAACCCAAAGGGATTTCTTGTTCCTGTAACATACTCACTTACAGTAGCATCAGAGAGATTTATTTTTAAAATTTTATCTCCTTGAAGCTCTGCTACATAGATATAACCATCTTTTTCAACCATTCCAAGAGGAGTCTGTATTCCAGTAGTAACCCAATCGCTCTCTCCATTATTTGGATTTGTAAGGTCTAGCTTTGTGATTTTATTCAAACCCATATATGATATATAAAGTGTATTACCAGAAACTAACATTCCTAACTTGTCCAAACTATTGACAGTAGCAAAACTACTTACAACTCCTTCTGGTGTGATTTTATATATAGTAGTTCCTTTTCTCTCTGCAACATAAATATTACCACTGCTATCAGTTGTAATGCCAGCAGGATCTGAAATACCAGTGGCAATATCAATAGTGCTACTATCTGAAACAAGCTCTAACCAAGCAGGAAGAGAATTTCCACTCCAAGTCAAACTATCCCCCTCCACATCACTAGCGTTTAGCTCATAAGAGTAAACGCCATCTTGTGTGGCTGTTGTTAGGGCTGTGCTTGTAACTACTGGAGCATCGGCTACTGCTGTTACATTTATGGTCGCTGTGTAAGCCGAAGTAGAGTTTAAATCTCCATCGTTTACTTTAAAGCCAAATGTTGCATATGCTGTACCATTTGCATTTGCAAGAGGAGTAAACGCTAGGTTCTGAATGTTGGCGTTTAGTATCTCTTGGTTTAGAGTCACATTTGTATCACTTAGAGTTAATGTTCCTGCAGTTGGTAGTGTTGTTATGAAGATAGAGTTTAAACTACTTCCTGCATCTACATCTGTGAAGTTAAAGTCGTTTGATGCGAATGTTTTACTTGTGTCTTCCTCTATTGTAAAAGTAGCGTTTGCTGAACTTGGTATGTCGTTAGTATTTGTAATAGTCAAGTTAAATGTAGAGTTTATGTCAGTCGTTCCATCATTTACATTCAGTGTTACCACTGCTGTTCCAACTGCATTAGCCTTAGGAGTTATAGATAAAGAGCTTTTAGTATTGTATATACGGACATGACCGCGATTGCTATCATTACTAATTGCCCCAATAGCAACCCTTAAACCATCTGCACTTAAAGAGACTGAATAGCCACTTTGGTCTGCTGCTTCTCCGTCGATATCTGCACCTATTTGTGTCCAAGTACCACTAATATCTTTATAGATACGGACATGACCTGGATGACCTGTAGAACCTGTACCACTCCCATCATTACCATATGCCCCAATAGCAAGCCTTAAACCATCTGCACTTAAAGAGACTGAATAGCCACTTTGGTCATTTTCTGCTTCTCCGTCGATATCTGCACCAACTTTTGTCCAAGTGCTGTTGACATCTTTATAGATACGGACATGACCGCTATCGGCACCATTTTCATCATTACCATATGCCCCAATAGCAACTCTTGAACCATCTGCGCTTAAAGAGACTGAATAGCCACTATTATCATATGCTGCTTCTCCGTCGATATCTGCACCAACTTTTGTCCAAGTGCTGTTGACATCTTTGTAGATACGGACATGACCGCTATTTGTGCCATTTGCTCCATCATTACCATCTGCCCCAATAGCAACCCTTAAACCATCTGCACTTAAAGAGACTGACCTACCACTAAGGTCATTTGCTGCTTCTCCGTCGATATCTGCACCAACTTTTGTCCAAGTGCTGTTGACATCTTTGTAGATACGGACATGACCGCTATTTGTGCCATTTGCTCCATCATTACCATCTGCCCCAATAGCAACCCTTAAACCATCCGCACTTAAAGAGACGGACCTACCACTAAGGTCATTTGCTGCTTCTCCGTTGATATTCGTACCTACTTGTGTCCAAGTACTGTTGACATCTTTGTAGATACGGACATGACCGCTATTGGTACCATTTGTAGCATTAGTATATGCCCCAATAGCGACCCTTGAACCATCTTCACTTAAAGAGACTGAATAGCCATTATTGTTATATTCTGCTTCTCCGTCGATATCTGAGCCTACTTGTGTCCAAGTACCGTTGACATCTTTGTAGATACGGACATGACCGCTATTTATGCCATTTGCTCCATCATTACCATTTGCCCCAATAGCAAGCCTTGAACCATCCGCACTTAAAGAGACTGACTTGCCACTGTAGTCATCTGCTGCTTCTCCGTCGATATCTGCACCTACTTGAACCCCAAAGTTTGTGACTTTTAAGATCGCTAGGTCCGCATCGCTTAGTGTTGCAGTGATGTTAAGTTCATCTCCATTAGCATCTGCAGTATCTAAATCAAAACTCACTGTTGCTGAATCTTCAACTAATGTCTTATCTGCTACGGTTGTGATACTTGGTGCTTCATTTATAACTATATTGTCAAAGATAGCCCTAGTTACATCTCCGCCTTGAACATAAAAAGAAGTAACACTTCGCCAGTTAGTTGAAATATCTGTTCCACCCATATCAGTGTTTACATTGCTAAGAGTATCACCTGAACCACCTATGGGAGAAATAGTCGCACCCCTCATCTCAACTACTCTCATGCTTGTAATATCTACAGGGGAGCTAAATGAAAAAGTAAATTCGCCTGCTGCACCATTAGCATCATGTAAAATATTTCCTGTTGTTCCGTCTAGATTAGAGTGATTTTTAATCGCAATATTTGTGGGGTTTGCTGCAGAGCCTTGTGCCTCAACACTCATGGTCACACCACCTACAGTCTGAGTAACGGTACCAGTCCCATTACCAGTAGCCGTCTCAAAATCAAACACAATAGCCTCTGCGTTTATGACTAAACCTAGTAAAAGGCTTACTGCCACAAGCAAGCCCTTTCCTTTTTTACCTCGTTTAAAAAAAATCATCTCTAACTCCTAATGTACTACAAACAGTAATATTAATTTTAAAATACTACTAAAATATTGTCAGAAAGTTGTCAGAGAATGTCTTTGGTGTTTGTTGTATAATATAAGCATGATAAATAATACTTGCAATATTTTAATAGTAGAAGATGAGTGGATTAGTGGCGTTTATATACAAAATCTTCTTATTGATCTTGGGCAAAATGTCATAGACATTGTTACTTGTGCTAATGATGCCAGGCTCGCACTTGACAAAAACAGTGTTGATTTCATTTTTATGGACATAAATATTCAAGGTTCGGTAGACGGTATTCAACTCGCACACTCCATTAATGAAAAACAAGAGATTCCCATTATCTATATGACAGCATTTGGTGACTCTGCAACCATTAGCGAAGCTTCTCAAAGCAATATCTACGGTTTTATCATCAAACCTTTTAGCAAAAGTGATGTAGAAACGACTCTAAACGTTGCCATAGCAAGGCTTCAAAGAGAATCAAACAGAGTTGCACAACATACAGTAACTTCCACAAGTAATATTCTCACTCTTTCGCATGACTACACCTATAACTTTGAAAAAAGGACATTTCGTCAAAAAAACGAGATAGTAAAGTTTAGTAAAAATGAAGCTAAACTCATACATCTCTTTTGTGAAAACTATGGAAACACAGTAAATATGCAAAGTATTTACACTTCTGTATGGGAAACAAAAAATATTACTGAATCTACTGTACGAGACACTATCTTACGGATTCGTAAAAAAATACCAGAGCTTACTTTAGAAAATATTTCTGGTATTGGCTATGCACTAAAGAGAGACTAATCTATGCAAAACTATGAAAAACTACAAAAAGAAAATCGTTTAAAACGCATAAGTATCGTCTTTTTTCTCACGGGTAGTCTCTATCTTACACAAGGAATAGCCGATATTTTCTTATCGCCTGATAACATTAGAGAAATTGCAATTATAATGCATCTCTTTATCATGCCTGCGGGACTTTTTACTGTTGCCCTACTTGCTTACCTTAGAAAAAATCACAAACTCATAGAGACTCTTATCTTCTTGTCTCCCTTAGTCGCTAATGTTTTACATATTTATGTACTCTCTCACTTTGATGACTACAACATTTATAATGCAGAGGTTTACATCTCAGTTTTTTGGATTTTTACCGTTTCAAATATGCACTTTAGAGCTATGCTTGTAAGTGCGTCCATAGTTGTTTTACTCTCTTTTTTTAGTAGTTTATATTTGTATGATTTTTCAGCTGCACAACTATTTCAACACTCTATATGGCTCTTAGCATCTTTCTCTTTTGGTCTATCGAGTGCTTACCTACTCAAACAATCAAACCAAACAGTTCAGAGCCAACACAAAGAGCTACATATACAACTTACAAACAAAAACATTCTGCTAAAAGAGCTCTTTCACCGTGTTAAAAATAACCTTCAAGTAATCTCAGGCATATTGTATATGCAATCAAGAAAAATAAATAATGAAGAGATGCAACTTGCCTACCAAAACAGTATTCAAACTATTAAAGCTATGGGAATGATACATGAGAAGCTCTCTAAGTCAAACGACTTAACATCTATTGATTTTAATGAATATGTAAATGATTTAGTAAGCTATATAAACCTTAACTCTCAAAAAAACAAAATTATTTTTTCCATAAAGTGCGAGAGTATTCCTATCTCTATAGAACAAGCCGTTCCACTAGGACTCATTACAAATGAGATACTTACCAACAGCATTAAGTATGCTTTTAAAGAGGAACAAGAGAAAAAACTTATAAATATTAGACTATTTTTAGATGATGATAATATCGCTCTTGAGATTTCAGATAATGGAGTTGGTATAGATTTTGAGAACTTTGAGAAGAACTTTGGTTTTACACTCATTCACTCACTAGCAACACAACAACTCAAAGGAAGTTGTGAATGCTTTAACGATAATGGTTTAGCTTATATAATTCGGATTAATCCTAATGAAATATACTAAATCCAAATTTATGAGTAGCATTTGTATCTGAGTTTATGACTAAACCTAACAAAAGTTTTTATTAATAATATTTTGTCTTTTTTGTAAGATAATTGCTACAAACTCACCAAACTTTTATGTTTTTTAGAGACGAAATTAAACTGTGTACTTATCACTTTAACACTACTATCCTTCCCTAAAGTGCTACATTTTTCATCTATCATTATAAATCCATTTGCATAGGCTAATGGTGAAACCATTCCCGGTGCAAAATGTTCGCAGACTGTAAAAAACTCCCCATCAAAGTAGCCAGGGACTAAGGTTCTTCTTCCTGCTCTGAGTCTGTACTCCTCTTTTATCTTGGAGTTTATAGGGTTGATAAACTTCTCTTTTGCACCACTAAGAGCATAGATGATACTTGAACCAAAGAGTTCAAAGTTGAGTGCTGCGGCTAATGGATTTCCGGGAAGATTTAAAATCACAGTATCGCCAATCTTTCCAAAGGTAGTTGGTTTTCCTGGTTTTATCGCTATTTTGTCAAACAAAATATGGTAGCCAAACTCTCCAAAAGCTTCTTTTGTAAAGTCAGCATCTCCAACACTAACACC
>Ga0256826_1002477_pt1 | contig 11225 bp, 9 predicted proteins | sample CV79metaG_FD_185975 | JGI IMG/M metagenome (GOLD analysis project Ga0256826, IMG submission 185975) | Hydrothermal vent microbial communities from East Pacific Rise, Pacific Ocean - CV79 | ecosystem: Environmental > Aquatic > Marine > Hydrothermal vents | place: Pacific Ocean: East Pacific Rise... | reverse complement strand
GAGTATTGCAATTCAACATGAGATCGATCATCTTCTTGGTAAGCTTTTTATTGAGAAGTTGTCTTATGGGCGACGCAAGAAGTTCGAAAAAGAGTATAAACGAATGCAAAAAGAGCTCAAAGCTAAAAAGTAACAGCTTTAGTGCGATTTGCACTGAGGTTCGCCTCTCAACGTACCGACGTACGTCTTCGGGTTCACGCCCAGCACAACTCACACCAAATCTGCTACTTTTTCCGAACTGTTATTTATGCGATAAGCTTCGCCATCGTTAGAATCTTCAATAGAGTATGATCTCTGTCATTCCACTATTTAGCTTTGCTTAAAAATTGTTTTATTAATAAACTCTATAGCTTATTGGTGTAAAATATAGAGAAGAACAGCATAAAATATACTAAATTATAATTTTTAAAGGGACGGTTTTGGCAATAAAAAGTAGATTTAATCTTGAAGGCCTTTATCTTAATATTTTGATAGTACTTTTGGTTGGTGTTATGTTCTTTGTGGGCTATGAGACATTAAAGACGCAAAAAGAGAACATTAAAATCGAAGTGGACAATACGACGAGAGAGTTTGAGACACGTATTAAAGCAGGTGTCGGTTCTGTGTTGTATCTTCATGCAGCCGCTGAAGAGATCTATAAAAACAGAGGACTTTCGCTTAAGTATGCTAAAAAAGTACATGAGGTCAATGCGCATGGAGACTTTGTTTTAGACATAGATGTTCTCTCTAACTTAACAGGTTTTGGTGGGTTAGATAAAAATAGAGAGATCTTACATGAGATGGCAAGTTCATTGGAGTTAACCCGTTACTTTGCGATTGTGAAGGGTCTTAACAAAAGTTTTATTCGTGTTTATTACGCTTCAAAACATAAGTTCTCAACAAGCTATCCTTATGTCTGGTCAGATCAGTACATGTGGGATGCCTCTATGATGCAAAAAGCACCATGGATTAAGGCTATTCCTGAGTTTAATCCTACGGGGCAACTCTTTTTTACACCACTACATAAAGAACGGCAGAAAGATCGTCTTCTGTTAACCATAGGGCATCCTGTCTACCATAAGAAGAAGTTTTTAGGAACTGTTAATCTTGATATTTCTGTTGCCTCAGAGAGTGCTTTTTTAGACAGTAAAAACCAGTATGACGGTACCTATGTCATTGTTAATCCGAGTGGACAGATTATTGCAGCAAGTGGGCTAGATGGTTACACAACAACGGCTATCTTTAATGCTAAAGAGTTACTTGATGAAAAGCTCCTGAATCTCCCTTTTACAGATGGACAGCACATCGATTTTGAAAGTAATTATCTCTGTATTAAGAAGTTTGAGATGGTTCCGTGGAAGCTTATCTATTTTAAAAAGAAGACAGACCTTTACGTTACACCGTTTTATTATGTGGGCATGTTGCTCTCTATTATTGTGCTTCTTTTTGGTGTAAAGTTACTTATAGGTCGACTTGCTGACTCTAGAAATGAGTTAGAACGTCAAGCATTAACGGACCCTATGACTAAGTTGTATAATCGCCGTTACCTTTCGGAGATTACACAGCACATGCTTGGTCTAATGCGTAGAAGCAGTTCAGAACTAGCGGTTATCATGCTCGACATTGACAAGTTTAAAAATGTAAATGACACTTACGGGCATCAAGTGGGTGACGAAGTAATCATAAAATTGGCACAGGCCCTTCAAGAACATACACGTAAAAGTGATGTGGTCTGTCGTTTGGGTGGTGAAGAGTTTTTAGTGCTACTTCCAGAGACCAACCTAGAAGGGGCGATGTTAAAAGCAGAGACCTTCCGTAAAGTTGTAGAAGAGTTAAGCCTTACCTTAGCAGACGAGCTAAAGCTTAGCTTTACCATCAGTCTCGGTGTCTCGGAAGTAACTACTACTGAAGAGAGCTTTGAAGCAGCGATGAACAGAGCTGACGCTGCACTTTATGAGGCTAAAGAGAGTGGGCGTAACAAGGTCTGTCTTCATAAAGTAGATGTTCCTAACGAAGAAGAGTAACTTCTACAAATAACATGAAGTTGACTCTTAGGGTTTATGACCTCTTCATACATACGCTATATCAAGATATCTTCTCTTCAAATACTACTAATCTTAAAGTAATATGCTTATAAAGAAAGCTTAAGCAAGCTATAACACGCCTTGGTTTATTATTCAACATCGAATTAGGACAGATATTGTCCTATTTAAATTAGTAATCATTATCAAGGAAAATTTATGCAAGTTTATATGGATAACAACGCTACTACAATGGTAGATCCAGAGGTTCTTGAAGCAATGATGCCTTTCTTTAAAGAGCAGTATGGAAACCCAAACTCGCTTCACAAGTTTGGTACCGCTTCACACCCTGCTATCTCTAAGGCGATTGATCAAGCATATACTGCTATCAATGCAGCAGACGCAGACGACATCATCTTCACATCATGTGCAACTGAGTCAAACAACTGGGTACTTCAAGCCGTATGGGTTGACAAGATCCTTAATGGTGACAAAAACCACATCGTAACAACAGAAGTAGAACACCCATCAATTCTTTCAACTTGTAAGTTTTTAGAAGAACAAGGTGTTAAAGTGACTTATCTACCTGTAAATGAGCAAGGTATTGTTGAAGCACATACAGTAAGAAGTTTTATTACTGAAAAGACAGCGCTGGTTTCTGTTATGTGGGCAAACAATGAAACAGGAATGATCTTCCCTATTCAAGAGATTGGTGAGATCTGTAAAGAGAAAGGTGTACTTTTTCACTCAGATGGCGTTCAGGCAGTTGGTAAGATTCCAGTTGATGTGCAAGCAGTCAATGTTGACTTTATGTCAATGAGTGCGCATAAGTTTCACGGACCAAAAGGTATCGGGGCCCTTTACATTAAAAACTCTCAAGCACTTTCACCAATGCTTCACGGTGGTGAGCACATGGGTGGACGTCGTTCAGGAACACTGAATGTACCATTTATTGTAGGTATGGGTAAGGCGATGGAAATTGCAACTACTGATATGGACGCTAAAATGGCAAAGATCGCTGCACAACGTGACCGTCTTGAAGATGCACTTTTAGAAGCGATCCCTGAGACGATGACTGTTGGTGATCGTTCACAGCGTACACCTAACACGATTCTTATTTCGATTCGTGGTGTTGAGGGTGAAGGTATGCTTTGGGACCTTAACAATGGTCAGATCGGTGCATCAACAGGTTCTGCTTGTGCATCTGAAGACCTTGAAGCAAACACAGTTATGCTGGCTATTGGAGCTGACAACGAGCTTGCACACACAGGTATCCGTTTAAGTCTAAGCCGTTTCACGACTGATGAAGAGGTAGACTATGTTATTAACCACTTTAAAGATGCTGTATCTCGTTTACGTGCGATCTCTAGCTCATATGCAAAAGTGCAACCAACACCAGGCGGAGAAGTTCAAGAGTGTGAACTTCACCACCACTAAACCTAGCTTCTTTAAGAAGTAGAGAATAAAAATAGATATAACGAAAAGGATTTAAAATGGCAAAAAATGACATTTTAGGCGACTCACTATGGGACGCATACTCTAACAAAGTAACAACATTGATGAATAACCCGCAGCACCAAGGCGAGATCACTGAAGAGGAAGCAGCTGAGCATGGAAACAAGCTTATCGTTGCTGACTTTGGTGCTGAGTCTTGTGGTGATGCTGTCCGTCTATACTGGGAGATCGATCCTAAGTCTGATACGATCGTAAACTCTAAGTTCAAGAGCTTTGGTTGTGGTACTGCTATCGCATCTTCAGATGTTATGACAGAACTTTGTGTTGGTAAGACCGTTCAAGAAGCGGTAAAGATTACGAACATTGATGTTGAGATGGCACTACGTGACGATCCAGAGACACCTGCTGTTCCACCTCAAAAGATGCACTGTTCAGTAATGGCGTATGACGTTATTAAAAAAGCGGCAGGCCTTTACATGGGTGTAGATGCAGAATCATTTGAAGAAGAGATCATTGTCTGTGAATGTGCTCGTGTTAGCCTTGGTACACTTCAAGAAGTGATCAAGCTAAACGACTTGACTACAGTTGAGCAGATCACAGACTACACTAAAGCGGGTGGGTTCTGTAAATCTTGTATTAAGCCTGGTGGCCACGAAGATCGTGAGTACTACCTAGTAGACATCCTTGCTGATACACGTAAGCAGATGGACGAAGAGAAGATGGCAGCTGCAGCAGACGCTGGTAGTGCTGGTGACTTCGAAGGCATGACACTTGTTCAGCAGATCAAAGCAATTGATGCTGTAATTGATGAAAGTGTTCGTCAGTTCCTTGTAATGGATGGTGGTGACATGGAAGTTATCGACATTAAAAACTCAGATGAGTATATTGATGTTTACATTCGTTACTTAGGTGCTTGTAATGGATGTGCTTCATCTTCTACCGGTACACTTTATGCGATTGAGGCAACACTTAAAGAGAAACTATCAACAAAGATCCGCGTTCTACCTATCTAAAGTAATATCTTCGGCGCATCTTGCGTCCAACTCAGACACTCTACGTACATTAGTATGCTATCGGTCTGAGTTAAACACAATCTACACCAAACCTACAACTTTAGATGACAATCTAAACCTTCCAAACTATTTTGTAACTTGCTTCTTCTCAGATTTAAAAATGTTTTTTAATTTCAGCTTTCTGTTTATTTTTTTGTGGCTATAATAGTTTCAAGGCAGTAAAAGGCGTTTGATTTAACTGCTTATCTTAGCGACTGAAGGACTCCCTTGAGTGATGCACAAAACTGTTATCTCCTAGACACCTCCGTTATCTTAGACGATCCTATTAATATACTTCGAATCTCTGAGAACAATGAAAATATTGTTGCCATTACGGACATCGTCTTGGCCGAACTGAACAATAAAAAAGATGACATGCGCTCTGATGCTGGTTTTCGTGCGCGTGAGTTTTTTAGGCTCTCTGACAATGATCAGAGTGGGACGATTGAGTATAAAGACCTTCCAGAGTGTTTGAAGTGTAGTGCTAAAAAAGAGATCTGTGATAACGATCTTTACTACCGTTTAGTACTTCCTTTTGAGCCATCAATTTTAGGAAACCATGATGATGACAATGAGATACCTCTCTACATCATCTATCGTAGTTCGTATCATATCACCCGCTCTTACAGTGAGGCTAAAGGGTTGAACGATGCCAAGATTGGTGAGATAGCCAAAGACTATGGTCTATCACTTTTGACAAATGACATCTCATTCAAAATAGCGGCTGAAGTTCAGGGTATACCAACCGAGAGTATTCGTAATTCACGCGTAGAAAATGCTGATGCCATTGAATTTGCGCACAGTTATTACTACGATGAAGAGCCGATGATCGATGATGAGGATGAGCATCAGAACTTTGAGCAGATTAGTTTTATTGAGAAGGCTGAAAGTGCTCAAAATGAGATCTATGAAACTGGGATACAGCGTTACGCTATGACCTTGAACGGTTCATTAGAGTGGTGTGATTTTGATAAACGTTTTGGGGAGTACTTTGATGATAACTTGGTACGTCCTATTAACCTTGAACAGAAGTTTTACTTCTCCATCATGACCCATCCTCAAAACAGTGTGACGGTGGTTGCTGGCTCTACGGGTTCAGGTAAGACACTGATGGCACTTCAGGCTGGTTTAGAGTTGGTGAAAGAGGGGATTGTTGAGGGTATAGTCTACTCACGTAACACGGTTACAGCTTCTGATCAACAGGCTGAATTAGGATTTAGAAAAGGGGACCAAGACCAGAAGCTTGGCTATTTTATGTACCCACTCTACTCGGCGGTGAACTATACTATCGAGCATCAGACGAAACGTTCTATTGATGCAAAGGTAGAATATACGGGTAACACTAACTCGATGCAACGAGAAAATGCGACAGAGCAGTTTATGGCGAAGTACAACATCGAGGTGATTGATATTGCGCACCTACGTGGTACAACGATCTCTCGTAAGTTTGTCATTATTGATGAAGCGCAAAACATGACCAATGCAACCTTGAAGTTAATTGGTACCCGCATGGGTGATGAGACCCGGTTAGTCATTATGGGTGATCCCCATCAGATCGATCATCCATTTTTGTCTAAACGTCGTAATGCTCTAGTCTCTTTACTACAAAAAGCTAAACATACTGACTTTGTTGCAGGTGTTCAGCTACGTCATACTATTCGTAGTGAGGTGGCAAACTGGTTTGACAAAAACCTTTAGAAACACTCTGGAGTTAAATTTTCTTTAGTGATGGTTTCTTTGGAGTGAATTAACTTGAGTTGTGTAAAATGGTGTTATGAAGATAATTTATACACTATTTGTACTACTTTTGTTAGCGGTTAGTTTTGTTGGTTGTGGCAATGACAACCGTCAAAACCCCTATATGATGGGTCAAAAGCCAACGCAAAAATCGAATGTTTATACGGTTACAAAAAAGAGAGAAGAGAGCGCTGTTCGTATTGCCAATATTGAGGCAGATGCACAAAAAGAGGTTGCTAAGATCAACAAAGAGCGCGATCTAGAACTCAAAAAGATGGAAGAAGAGACCAAGCTTATTACCTTAAAGACTACGAATGAGTTGGCTGTAAGAGAGCATAACCTTTCTGCCTATGTAAAAGAGAGTGAATTCGCTTTTAAAAACTCTACACTTTGGATAGCGGGACTCGCTTTTTTCTCACTTTTAGCGCTTGGGTTTTATATGTTTAGAAAACGTCGTGAAGACAAGTTGAAGATGCATGAAGATGAAATTCAAAAAGAGATGTATCTACGTGAAAAAGAGCTTCAAGTGAAGATGGCAGAGAAGATTCTTGATACCATTGCTAGTGGTAAGCTTTCTGAAGAGAGAGAACAGCATCTTTTAGAAGCACTTGATAAGACTACTACACCTTCTTTGCCTCATAAAAAGTAGTTTTACTCTCGTCTGGGATTCTTAAGATAAATTGTCTGTTGAATTTCTTTTTACTTTTTACTTTTTACTTTATCGACTTGCCCTTTCTTTTTTTGACTCGACAAAAATAGAAACAAAAAAACCGCTCGTGACGGCTTCAAGCCCGATAGCTATCGGGTACACTCGCTTCGTTCATTACGTTCCTAAAAATGACAAACTCCCTTTGGTCAGACAGTGTCATTTTATTAACGGAACTCCATTCTCTTCACTCGCCTCTGCAGGGGTCACGAAATAAGAGCAAGGGGTAATGCATTTATAAATGTAAAAGCTATTTGCTTTTATCCTTGTTTGAATATTGTGTACATTTGTATTTAGTTGTGTTGTAGCAATAGGCGTAGATAAATCAGTGCTTCCGTAAGTGCCTAACCACATCAGAATTGGCGATTTAGTCAGATATGTAACTGATGTCGTTAAAGGTGTCTAGTTCGGAGATCAAACAGATATTAGCGTCTAACCGCTAATTAGCCCGAAAGTTAGAGTATTTTTAGTCTGAAGTGTTAATAGTGCCGGAGGGTACAGCTCTTCTTCTTTTTCGTTAGGTTTGCTTCTTGAGCTAGCAAGAAGAAAAAGTAACATCCTAGTGATATGAAGTAATAGAAAAAGTTAAAAAGAAGAAAGGAATATTCAAAGTTTATAAAACTAAAGGATTCAAAAAAAGGCACTCATAAGAAAGTCTACAAAGTCTTTATGCTTTGTAATACCCCTTGACCCCATCCATAGTCCGTCCCATATTAAGAAGAACCATGTCGGCAACTACAAGAGCAGCCATTGCTTCAGCCACAACAGAACCACGTATAGCCACACAAGGATCATGACGGCCTTTGAGTGCGAAGTCTACCTCTTCATCATGTGTAGTTGTTGTGTGCTGTTCCATGAAGATAGAAGGGGTTGGTTTGAAGTAGACGTTTACTCTGACCTCTTCGCCATTACTAATACCACCTAAGATACCACCAGCATGGTTAGACTCAAAACCACTGTTACGGATAGGGTCATTGTTGGTGGAACCGAAGGCTTTAGCACTAACGGCGCCATCACCAATCTCAACAGCTTTAACGGCATTAATACCCATCATTGCTTCTGCAAGTACACCATCGAGTTTGTAATAGAGTGGCTCACCGAGACCTATAGGTAGGTTACTCATCTTGATCTGTGCGACGCCACCAACTGAGTCGTGACGGTTTTTTGCTTCTAAAATAGCATCTTTTTGTGCTTGTTCTACCTCTTTGTCTAGGGCATAGATCTCACTGCCTGCTACATAGTCAAAGTCAAGATTTTCAGCTTGTATACCGGCGATCTCAGTAATACCACTCTCTACCGTGATGCCAAGTTCATTTAACATCATCTTAGCCACAGCACCTGCTGCAACACGAGCTGCTGTTTCACGCGCCGATGAACGACCGCCACCACGATAATCTCTAATGCCATACTTATGCCAATAGGTAAAGTCTGCATGACCTGGACGGAAGGTGTCTTTGATGTTGGTGTAGTCTTTGGACTTTTGGTTGGTATTATAGATAACCATAGCAATAGGGGTACCGGTACTAAGACCCTCAAAGGTACCACTCAGGATCTCGACCTTGTCCGCTTCTTTACGTGCAGTTGCATACTCGTTTTGACCAGGTTTACGACGGTCAAGTTGGGCTTGGATGTAATCTTCATCGATAGTCAGTCCGGCAGGAACACCATCGATTAGACAGCCTATAGCCTTACCGTGTGACTCACCAAAGGTTGAAAAGCAAAAACGTATGCCAAATCGGTTCATGATTCACCCTTATTTAATTTTTCAATGGCAATGCATGCAGCCTCTTGTTGCGCTACTTTTTTACTTTTACCACTTGCTCTCGCATACTCTGTACCATCAACAACAACGGCGATCTCAAACTCTTTTTTGTGGTCAGGACCTTGTGAACCGACGAGTTTGTACTCGGGAGTTGTCCCATAGAGTGCTTGTGTCATCTCTTGTAAGGTGGTTTTATAGTCTTTGAATAGTGTGTCCAGTGAGATGTCGGGGTGTACCTCTTCTAAAAGCTTAATACTCACATCTCTTGCCTTACCCAGTCCGGCCTCAAGGTAAAGTGCACCGATGATGGCTTCAAAAGCATTGGAGAGTAGTGAAGGTTTTATGCGACCATCATTGTTCTCTTCAGCATTCGACATATAGAGCTGTCCACCGAGTGCAATGTGCTCTGCTAAACGGGTAAAGCCCTCTTCATTCACTAGTGATGCTCGCATTTTAGAGAGTTTCCCTTCATCATGTTTGGGAAACTTCTCAAACAGGTATTGTCCTACTATGAGGTCAAGTACCGCGTCCCCTAAAAACTCTAAACGTTCATTATTGTAGGGCTGTTTATAACTTTTGTGTGTCAGCGCTTCAATAATGAGCTTTTTGTTTTCAAAACTATAGTTAAGTCGATCTTCTAACTTTTTTATCTCTTCCATTGATAACCTTTCTAAATTTTACTATGTTGTTCTTTTGCCATCTGTTCACAACGCTCATTTTCACTGTGTCCAATAGTCGTCTGTATGAACGTGGCTTCTATGTTATGGCTCTGAGCAAGCGCTACGTACTCTTGCCAAAGGTCAAAGTTTTTGACCTTCTCAAAGTCACGTTTTATCCAACGTGAAAGCCACTCATTGATACTTTTCACCACATACTTAGAACTTGTGATAATCTCGACATCACAAGGCTCTTTCAAAACACGCAAGCCTTCCATAACAGCACAAAGCTCCATACGGTTAGCCGTGGTGTTAGCTACCTTGTTCGAGAGCAAACGCTCTTTTGAACTGTAAAGTAGAATCGTACCATAGCCACCAACACCATCTACAGCGTTACCCTCACTGAAGAGAACTATTTTCTTCAAAATGATCCTTCGTAAGTAACATCTCTGTTACCACAGTGTCGATACTGTTACAGTTTGGACAGCGGTGAAAGGCAAACGGATAGATCTGTTTACACTCGCCACAGAGGTAGTCAAACTGTAAGGTTGCTCCACCTTGGTCGGCGATATTCAACTTAATAAGGACGTCAAACTCAAAGAGACTGCTCTCTGTGACGGACAACTCAAGACCTTTTGCGCTAAAAAGCTCACGTAGGTAACTGTTAGTATGAATTATATCTAAATTAGACTCAGCCTCGCGTGCGTTCCACAGTATGTCAACAATCCGCTGCGCCTCACCCATGTCAAGGTTTTCCCATGCCAATTTTGGTGTAAATCGAAAGAGGTACTCAAAAACTAAGTAACTTAAAATGTGGTGTTCTTTGTAGAGTGCTAAAAGTAGTTCGGACTTCTCATCTACCCCATACTCAGCACTACGAATGATAGAGACACACTGAAGGTAGATGCGGTCTTTTTTATTGTCGATGCCAAGCTCATCAAGGGGCTCAAGTACCTCAAGCGCTTTGTCAAACTGGTGCATCTTTTCATAGATAATCAGTAAGTAACGAAGTGCTTTTGGTGTTCGTGGGAACTGCTTGAGTATCTGTAAAAATATCTCTTGCGCACGCTCTAAAAAGCCTGCTTTGAAATAGGTCTGACCTAGGAGGTAGAGTGTCTCTTTCTTGTCCACCGGATCTTTTTGCATCTCAATGATGATGAGATAGATCTCAATACATTTTTCGTAATCACCATTTTGATAATAAGTCTGTGCCATGACAAGGGCTGATTTGCTAGAGATGGCTTTAGAGTTTATGAGGTTTTTTAGCTCTTGTTCGGTGGGCATAGAGTCAAAGATATTCATAAAGCTAGTAAGGTAACGAGACTCCTCTTTGCGTTTGAAACGTGTCCACCAATAAGAGACAAGTGCGATGACAAAGACAAGAGAAAAGAAGATGATGATGCCAAAGAGTGGGTCACGAAATTCAATAAACAGGTTGTTCACTAGAGGCTCCTTCTTACATAATTGTTAGTTTTAATAGTGTTACTCTTGTATGGGACTTATTATACAGAATTGTTACTTTTGAGAAGGCACAGAGAGTGTTGGGTTGTTAACGTGTTGTTCTATCACAAAATCATCACAACAGAGAGTATAAAAATATAAATGACGTAAATAATGTATATTATGTTGACTTTTACCGTCAATTAACCCTATAATGATGATGAAACTAAATAATAGGGAGGTTTATTCGTCAATGGCTATAAGTTATATTAGACCAGATAAATATTTTGATGGCGCTTTTGAGCAGTTGAAAAGTATTAACGCTTATGCGCAAGCAAGTGCTATCGATATTTCTGATGAATATGTAGACCACACCTCACAAAACAACACCTTAGACCAGCGTGAAAGCGTAGTCAG